>Ga0268261_10002119_pt1 | contig 14114 bp, 9 predicted proteins | sample TergutNc150P1_FD_190353 | JGI IMG/M metagenome (GOLD analysis project Ga0268261, IMG submission 190353) | Nasutitermes corniger P1 segment gut microbial community from laboratory colony in Florida, USA - Nc150 P1 (SPAdes) (version 2) | ecosystem: Host-associated > Arthropoda: Insects > Digestive... | reverse complement strand
AATCTCTCTGATAGTCAAACGGCGATTTTTGAGAATCAAATGACGAACTGCATCGATGTGAACGTCGTCTGTTGACGTGGAAGGTCGTCCACTTCGGGAATCTTCATCAATCGATGTTCTTCCTGTTTTGAAACGACTGTACCACTCAAAACACTGCGTTCGGCTCGTACATTCGTCTCCGAAGGCTTGTTGAAGCATTTTCCACGTTTCAGTAGCAGTTTTCCCGAGTTTCAAGCAACATTTCACACACGCCTTGTTCTTCCAACTCCTTAATTTTCACTACCTAAAAAAATGAAAAAAATCGCAAGCCGGTCACTGCACTTGTTTACTTCAGTGGCTGTAACTCGCTTATTGGCAGTGATAGAGCGATGCGGCGAGAAGCGTTGTTACCAAAGGTTCCCGCTACTCAGCGCCACTAGCCGCAATGCGTTCCTTTCACTGGTTTAGGCGCTGCGCGCATAGCGGTCTTTTATTGATCATACATTGTAGTTATTCACTACGCACGGACGGTCTTGTGTGCAGTGAAGTAAATGTCCTGTGCCTCAAGTTGCACTATTGCACACCGGGGTGGGTGAGGACCAGTTCCGGGTCAACCTTACAAAGCTACTACGTCTCCCATATCCACTGAACCATTATTATTATTATTATTATTGCTGCTGCTGCTTTGCGGTTGGACTTCGTCTCCTTTAAAGGTGCTTGCCCCTGTGTTCAATTAACCATCACGCCATGAAGGCGTGTGTGGCAAGTGAGATGCAGTCGCAGACATTCTTAAGCTCGGCTGCGTTAGATGGAGATTAAGAGTCGCTTTGCCACTCCGCATCCTTTACCCCAAGAAAGAACCCCGGTGAGTGAATAGAAGGCTGGGTGGACCCCAGAGTCGGTCTGATGTCTGCCCATTGTTAAATAAAATACACCATTTTAAGAACACTACTTTTTCAGTTAATGACCTCAGAATACCTACGCTTCTGCCTCCTTTCTTACCTGAGGAGACAGGCATATTCTTCGAAACGTCATATTCTGTAACGACTAATTTTCTTGCTGTTGTTTTTTCTAGCCTAATTCTGTTATTGAAGTGTGGATTTCTTTCATATGAATTGCATTATATATTACCAAAGACTGGATACATGGTTCCAGCAGAAATTATTGCCACTTTATGCTTTGGTTATCTGTTTCCATGTCACGTTCCCTGGAGATTTCCCTAAGACGGTAAGTTATATTGGGACTAACAAATATAAGAATACGAAACACGGGAGGTTCTGATAAGCCAAACTGTGTTAGTACTAAAGGTGGATGGTAGATCCTGCACCTTATCTACCTGTATCCGAATTACTACGAAGTTCCAGTCCTGCACTCTGCCACTATCCGCCTTAATTAGTCGAGGACACCTGTTCATTTGTTTTCAGGTGAGCTCGGACGTCTGCGTAGCGCCTATTAAAATCGCTCCTCTGTACTCGTAACACGACTCAGAACGGAAAAAATAAAGATTTTCATTGAAACGGTTACTTTGAAAGTTTTAGTAAAAGTAGACTGAACTGTTTCAGTTTTGGTTTAAATCGACATTTTAAGGGCGTAAGTAATTTTTTCTCTTGCCTTGGATACATTTTAATTAGGAAAACGGGAAGAAAGTATACCACTTGGAAGGTGGCCAAAAAATACTAAATTTGATTTTAAGGAATCTGGATGGAAGGTTGTGAACTAGACATATGTAGCCCAAGAGCACGACAGCGTAGCTACGGGTGTCCATAAAATGCGGGGAATTTCTTGAGTCGCTAGTAACTGTTAGCATCTCAGCAGCATCAATTTGAAAACCACCTACAATACCCGTACAATATTTCTAAATTTTCTTTTATTGTAAGCAGTTTAAACTGGGTCATGTGCTGGGTACTATTTATAAATACGGCTGCCGAACGCGCTTCTTAGGTGCGCACGGCATACCTATATAGTTTTTCCTTTGTTAGCTAAATCGAACGAAGCTGAACTTAGCCCCTCTGTATAATAAAAGGTGTGTTTTTTTGTCTGTGGCACACTTGACAGCAAATAGACAGTAGCATAAAAATGTTTTGCAGTAGTTGTAGGATTGTGCATTTGGCACCGTACATTTCTTTGTTATGGGATGTAAGGCATTAAATATAGAATCATAATCGGTTCAAGGGAACGGTATCATCTCGCTGGGTTTTTGTTCCATGGAGTGATGTTTTCTAATTTAAGTTAAGCAGAATATGAGGGTTTATTGCATTCTCGCTATAATTTACCTCTTAAAGCCTACGTGATGGACCAACAGGTTTACCATTCAACAACTGTATGTTTTGCCCACACTGTATGTTTTATATTTATCTGAGAGCAAGCAGTGACTTGTGCGACTTACATCATAAACTGATTGGTCTTTATAGCCGAGAAGAAAAGTTTACAGCGCGGTACGGACTGTGCCTTTAAATTAAGCAGTCTGCGCTTCGTCTTTAAAGGGACAGATTAATTGGACATCAGTTACTTGGAACATTTCGATTCTGCATTTAGTCTTCATCTGAGGTACATCAGACGGAATAACGGGAAGATTTTTCGGAGAGCCCCTGCCTAAGCATCATGTTTAGGCAGGAAGATTTATTCTTTATTAAGGCTGTATCTACGTTACAGCTTTCCCCGGCCCTCAAGGAGATGAGGATGGCTCTCGTGTCCCGTAAGAAGAAGACATTGGTGTCTGCCGGGAGCCGCAGCACTGCGCTCGGAGTTGGGTCCAAAGCCTCCCAATGTCCATCCAGCCAGCACGCGGGCAAGCGCAAAGCCAACGTGCTGGCAAGTTCGGACGACTCGATCAAGCCCGCCAACAGGCGTCCAGGCGCTGGGTCCGCGCCTCTGTCAGCGATCTCATCAGTCACGCCGAACTAGCTGCTGTCGGCAGCCGGCAACTCGGGCCGCCCGAGGGAGGGGTGACGCACGCGGCTGTATTGGTTGGTCCCGTCGCCCCGTTTCAGCCAAGTGGGTCGCTCAAGCCCACAGCCATGTGTTCGAACCTGTCGGAACCCGTTCTCATCGGAGACAGCCAATAGGCGCATGTCTAGCGACATGTTTGGGCCTCTTGAGTGACAAGCCGGATGGCACCACTCCATACGCCCAGATGACCAACACCTGCTTACCATCAGGAGAGCGTCCTAATAAGACGCCCATTTTTATTACATGTGTTAGTGACGTCTGTGCCTTCTTGGCCTGGCTGCAGGCGTCTTGCCCTGGCGGCCTGACGGCCCAACTAAAGGGCGAGAAGTTGATGGTCGTCCCATCAACCGCCGACAGATTCAGAGCCGCGGTCAGCGCACTGCGGTCCCTCGATGGGAGGGAGGGTGTGAGTTTCCACACCTTCACGCTTCCGGAGGACCACTGTGTGCGGCTTCTGGTGAAGAACCTGGGTAAGGGTATGCTTGAGAGCTTCGTCCGAGAGCAGATCGAATCTCTGAACGTTCGTATCCAGGGAGTCAGGCATCAGCGATCCGGCCGTCGCGACCTGGACCCCGCCAAGGACCGACCTTCCAACCCCCGCTTCATCGTATCGGTGGTGCGAGGGCCTTAGTTGTCGAAAGTGCTATCACTCACCGAACTCTGTGGCTTGCGAATGTCTGTAAATTCGTACGTGACTCCAAAAGGCCCATTGTAATGCAAGCGCTGTCAGCGCTTTGGACACGCAGCGTAACTGCGGATACGCACCCCCTGTGCGTCGCGTGTGAGGGCTCCCACGTCTCCGGTGGATGCTCTATTCCTTAAGATTATAAAACTCAATAAAATCAGATTAAAATGTTTATAGTTGATGATAAAATACACTTACAAAACGTTGTGAGCTCATTAGATAATTTTGCTAAATAGGACATTTCGTAGCCCATCCTCTCAGCAATAAATCAACACATTAGCTCATTTCTGTGCAAGCTGAAAGTAGTAAATTCGTGCCATGCATATTATTTAACATTTTTTGTGGGAAAATTGCGTTACACCGTTGCTTCACATTATAATAATCGGATTCCGTATTCGATGCAGTTCCTGAGAGACGTTTGTACGGCAGCTACGTAGCGTAATGTGTCGTCGTCAATATGTTATTTACCCGGTTTGGGGAAATGAGAACATGTCATTCTTGAATATGGTACGTCTTTTATCCACTCTGGACCGAGAACGATAAACACTGTATTCTTTAAAGTGTTGTGTGTTTCTCACATCCGTACATTTAAAGAACAGTCACGACTATTCGATTGGAAAAGGGAGCGCCTTCATGCCGATTTAATATCAGACTAAAAAAGTAAAAGTGTTGCCCTGAAAAGACACGTTGAATTGTTGCTGTAAATGCATGATACGTAACACATCAATGTACGTCGATATAGTCGTTGCGGTGTTCATCGCAAGCTTCAGATTGACTGTATAGCTGCTGAGTGTAAACTGGGGCTTCCCTAATCCAGCGGTCAAGTCTCGTCTCCTTCGTGCAATAGGTGCGACGTGTGGAAGTGGAAAATGTAAAACGTACCTTTTGTCAGCTGTTTCTGCATTTACAGCGGGTGAAAATGTGTTCAGACCCACGGGATGAGAATATATTCGTCGAGTATGTGTGTTGCTTGCTCTGGTCGCTTGTATTGGTCCCAAGGAAAGTTGACATATTTTATAAGTTTATGGTCTCGCTTAATTTACACATTTATAAGGACTAAGGCTGTGGTGATATAGAGGAGAATGAATAGCATTTGGCTTCGAGCCCTTTCGGGCCCGATACACCTAGGCCTTAAAACAGGCCCCTTGTGTCCCATAATCTGATACTGTGTTACAGTATCCCTGTTGTTTTATCAAAGTTGCAGATGGTCCCTATACTTAGATTCATAATATCCGCAGTGTCCAAGAAGAAGGACCCCAGTTATACATGTCTGAGCGAAGCCAAGGCCTCACACCAACACGAAATGTGGACTGAGTTTTCCACCTCAGTACCACACTTCCTACAAGTGGGGTCATCACTCAACTTCTTTACATATAGAAGTCTTCTCGGGGCGTTATGTTATGTAAAAAGGCCAGTAACGACCCTGGATTGTGTTCTATTAAAGGAGAGTAATCGGGCCTTTGTAACCGGGCTAAGGCGCGAAATCAATTTTGGAGCCTGTCTCTTGAGCACTACAAGGACCACGCCACATTACCAAATGCTGGTTATCCACCCAGCTTGTAATCTTATTTTTGATATTCTGCCTGGAGACCCCCAGAGACGGCTCACGTGGTATAAGCTTCTGAATATAACCGCCCCTTGCGAGCTTGTCGGCGATTTCATTTCCTCCTACCCCGGCATGCCCAGGGACCCAATACAGCCCCACAGTGTGCCGGGTAGAGATATCATTCAACACCTTTAGGCACTACTGTACCAGTGGAGACGTTGTTTTGGCAGTCTGGCGTGTTTTCAGAGCGGCCTGGCTATCAGAGTAAATACTAACATTTTTCTGGACTATCCTGGTTTTCAGTTTCGTAAACAGGCTAATATCGCATGTACCTCAGCCTGAAAGACTATCGTGTTTTCCTAGAGAGATACTGAGCCTTCTTCTCACAGATTGCCCATAAACTTCAGCCCCAGTCTTCTGGTCCACTCCTGTCCACTGTGGTGATATACGGCACATTCCTAATGTGTTCTGTCGCTCTCTGTGTGGACGCGTCGCACTACATTTAGTTCCTTTTAATTAGCTACTTTCCTTACGGGAAACCACAGGCGTTAAAATGTTGCTTTGCCCTCTGCTTACTCCCCTCTTTCCCCATTTAAAACTTGAAAATGGTCGATTTTCACAAAGCTTGTTACGGTCGCTATGGCATTAAGGGTTGCTCTTGAGTCATACTTTTTCATTTTGTACAGTTAGTATTAGCATGGTGGTCGAACGAAACTAGTAACGCTGATCCCGTTGTGATGGATAGATCTTATGCAGTGTTAAGATATTTGTAATGTAAAAACAGTGGCCCTGAGAAAATTTTCTTTCGCTTTCAGTTTAGTGGTGACACGTAACGCACTTTGCCACTTATACGTGCGAAATTCGATATGAAGATACGTAATGAACATACCTATACATTGTAGACCGGTATGTTTGTAGTATCTGCGAATCAACATACAACGTGGCGACAGTGAGGAAGTCTGAGATTATGCTTGACAAATGTAACGTATACATAATCTGAGAATTCAGGTCGTCGGGTTATTACGCCAATTTGCATGGTTACTGATTTTCGACGTTTCGAAGGAAACTATAGTCAGTTCTGATACTCATCGTAACAATCCAGAAAAACTGAAGACTGAATCCTCGACATCGAGGCTATTGAAATCTCTTATCTCGTATACAAAATTATTCTTCACAGTGTATAATAACAGTAATTTTACCTGTAGTAACAAGTCTGAGACCATACGCACCTATGCACCTAGGAGAGTAGGCTGTCTGTTTTCTGCTGAGAACTCCATGTATTTAAGCCGGAATAGCGTAGTTTGTGTAGTGACTACGCCGCGGGCCGGAAGACCTGGGCGATTCCCGGCAGGAGCAAGGGATTTTTGTGTTATCCTATTCCGGAAGTACCGAGGTTGTCGGCGACGTCATGAAGGTGACCATTTACCCCTATGTAATTCCGAGGTTACGAATGAGTAGAGCTATACCGCTACTTTTCGGTGTGCCATCACGCCGTGCACAGAGACGCCTTCTATAGGCTGAACTTCACGCCGGTTACAATGGTAAAAAAAATTTAACTTTTTTTTGTCCCACGAACTTCAATGGATGAACTTAGCAGTCCTTTTATACTGAATTCAGATATGTATACAGAATTTTTCTATCAGGCAGGGTTTAAAAGGTACAGAGGAATGTAAATGTGCAAAATATACAGGCAGAAACATTCCTCTAAAATGTAGAGGCGTATGACTTCCGCCGGTATTTGGCGTCAGGTACATCCCTCTTCAGTGTCCAGCAATAGTCTGCCAACATCCTGATAGTTCGCTGTTTAGTGATTTCCTACGAAGTCCTTGCAAATCCTCATAAAAGACAACCATGCATTCCTTTCGGTCTCATTCAGGTCTTCATCGAACTGTTTGTCTTGCATCAGTTGCCTGATCTGGGGTCCTATAAATATACCCTTCTTGATTTTTGCGTTACATTTGGGAACTTCATCCTCACATATTCGAATCCATGGCTGGTTTTATTCATACTTCTCAAAACTTTTTACGAGGCCCAGCTTTATGTGTAAAGGGGGCAGGAAAATGTTCTCCGGAAGAACAAGAAGAGGATTGACATTAACAATACCACAACCTTGAGATCACCACATAACTTCCACTTAAATTCGTCATACTTAATCTTTCCCAACAGTAGCTTCATGCTTTCATAACTTTCCTTCATGTTGGCTGCATGAGCCAAAGGAACGGATGGGATTCTATTTCCCTTGTGGAGTAGAACCACCTTCAGGCTCACTTTTAATGAATCAATGAACAAGCGCCACTGATCTGGGATAAATTCATGGCCAAGAACTTCCATAACAGAACAAACACCATTGCAAAACACTACATCATCTTCCTGGGAGAAGAAATCCTTGAATTCCTCATGGCGCCCACGATAAAAACACACCTTAGCTTCCTGGCATAGAAGTTTCCAGCCCTTTAACCTGGAGCGAAAGGTGTAGGTGATAGAGAAATTCTGGAAACATGTTTGAATTCATCGTCCAAAAATACACCAGAAACAATTTTCCTCGTGGGACAAAATCTTTGATGATCAGTGTTATTTTTTTTCGCCCACAGTATACCGATCGTCACTATCAAGCTTCTGTTTTTCAGCTGGAACCGCTGCTATGGACGCGAACCAACGTTTGGGCTCAGCGCAAAGCAGTTCCCGCCACTCATCTAGTAAAGGTTGGTGAATTCACATTGAATATTAGCATACGAAACGAATCATGATAATTGACAGTTTTATGAGTAATGTTTAAATGTTGGTCAGTGAACCCTTCTTGATCAAAGTTGGAATTTATTTCGAACGTCTCGGCAACAATCACAGCCTCTGTAATCAGGGACTGATGTAAAGAGCGCCGCCGCTATAGGATGTATTTGTAAGTATATCCGCATAGAACTATTGGGTTTTTGAACATTGTTATTGCCACAAGGAACCAACCGTATTAAGATATATACATCCGAAAGAGACTGGTTCGCTTCTGGAAAGGGACACAGAGCCACAAGAAACCAACTGTGTAATGTATGCATTTCATTTATTGTGGCGCAACGGTAGTACACGGGTCTACGCCGCCACAATGTTGAGGTTTCGACATCAGACTTAGTCATACCACACCAGGTAGGACTTCTCTGGTCGAGGGATCGGCCCGTCGCAGAGACCTTTACCTGAAAACAACATTCAAAGAGACATTCGTACCCCCGGAGGCATTTGAACCCGCAATCCCAGCAAGCGAGCGACCGCAGACCGCATTAGGCCGCGCGGCCTGCGTGATTGGCATTTATGAATGCTTATAGGAATATCCATGAATACGGTTGGTTCGCCTCTGGAGGACACATTGCAACGAGGAATCAACTATTTATCGATACGTACAGCCTTATCGGGATTTTGGTGTAAATTTTTTAGGGCCGCTTTAGGGCGGAATTTTGATAACTGGGAGGGCCACATCACGGCTAAATTTTTGTGTCAGTAAGTTCGGATTAGAAATTTTGACGCAAACTTGGGAGGGCCGCGTTACGGTGGAATTTGTGCCTTGACACCGTTGAGTATAGGCATAACATGGCCATAACGTGTTGATCCGAAGGAATATTTAAAGCAACAGTTGTAGCACCCGCAAAGTTTGGTGTCCGGTACTTTAATTTCCTGGTTAAATATTCAGACGAAATACCTCACTTAGCGTCTGGGGTATTTTTCGATTTTATTGTTAGCAGCAGCTCGTATTTATTAGTACTTTATTTCAACACCGATTACTGATGCTGCATTCTATCTGATGTAGAACAATAGGCAAGTCATTCATAGAACGTTTCCATTCTGTATATTGGATTGCGAAAACCGTATTATGGCGATAACACTTTTTAATCAGTGTCACAAGACAGCGAAATTCACACTGCCATTAAATAGGATTACGACGCATCAGCGTTGAAACATGCATAAGGTTTGCAACAGTGAGATATTTGAAATTGTCATCGTGCTCTTGATGAAGATTCAGGTCTCCCGGGAGATGTTTACCTGTCAATTGGTAAGTACTCACCGACATTTCGGAGTTCTCCTATAGCGTACAAGTAGTTTTGGACTGTGACACGCTTTAGTATCCCAGAAAACTTGAATTTTTAAATTTGGGTGTTCTGTTCATTGCGCTTTCGTTCGACATAACCCGTTAAATCTCACGCGGTGTAGTTAGGTGTGTATGATTATCACAAAAGAGGGGTTATTTCCCTCTACGGCCGTAATTAATCGGTTTTTATAATGGGCAAGGACTTTGGTCTGTGTGAGGTAGGAACTTAACGTATATGCGTATGTTCGCGCGCGCGCGCGTAGGCCTACACACAGAGAGAGTGAAGTTGAGTTTTGGGGAGTAGAGATATGTCACGACACTAGATAGAGGTGTGTGGTTACTTATACGCCTCGGCCTCATTACCCTGTGTAAAAGATATCCTGGTGACACATTCAATAGGAGGCTGGGTTAACCCCAGATCTGACCTTGACATTTTGGAGAAGAAACGATTCTTTGCTCGTACTGGGAATCGAATCAAGTGTGCTCGGTCGTTCAACCCAGTGCCTAATCACTATTCCGACAACACTCTCTCGACTTCTGAATTGAGATTGATTTAATTAATTTTGTAGCGTCAGTATTCGAAAGGTCGTAATATGCCGTCCATTTGAAAGAAGAATCGTACTGTGTATAACTCGTCCCCAATCTTGTGATCCCCACATGTTCGCTTACATAGCAGTTCTGTACTCATAGTCACGTCTATAAAATCGTCAGAACAGTCCAGGTTCAGAAGTTGCGCGTAACGACCTTAACTGTTCTTATTTGTGAGGGTTATGAAATATAAGGCCGCGTACAGACTTGTGCATTCTGCCGCAACGTAACAGCATAACATCGCGCGGGGATTGAGAAATGTTTCAGGGAAAAGTTGTAGAGGAAATCAAAACACATTTTATGCTCTACCTTTTTTTCCGAATGTCGTGCCGTTTATGAGAATGTGGAAACTTACTTCATGATGGACAGGCCGCAGGTGACAGTATGGCGCATCCCCATTGCGCGCTGGATACCTACGGCTAAAAACACTCAGAATACGTGATACTTATTGTTTTTCCACTGCAACGTTACGTTATGTTGTACGTATATTGCTTGTCTTGTTAATGTTCTCACCCGGTGTAATCATGCCAGAGAGTTTATGAGGCACTTTCGAAATACCTGTTTTAACTTGCGGTAAGTTCTATTGTACGTATTGTACAAATTGTTAGTATGGTTTCTGTGACCAGATTTGTATATTTTGCCTGTCGGTTCCACTTCAGCTGGACACCATGAAGATTTCTACGTTTATCTTTGGCATGAATGATGAAACGGAAGGCGATAGCGTGTATAATGAAATTAAGTTACGTATGTCAGGTTGAAATCACATCTGTAACCAGTTATCGTCGACAAAGATAAGGCTTATATCTCACAAGTTTGAGTGTATGCCTTAGTGATTGGGACGTGCATTCGTTTCAAATAACAAGAATGGAGTATGTTTTACTTGGTCTGTTCCATAGTTGTCTTTAGTCGCATTAAAGTATCTCACCATTTCTCGCTTTACCATGAAGTACCCCGGGTACGGTCTGGACTGTATATACCAGAATAATTCTCTCTCAAGGCTGTATAGAATTGAATGGTACTATTATGCTTGGTGGACATTAGTTTAGAAGAGAAGGCTTGGTATGAGTTGTGCTACTGTCCCGTGATTATGTCTGGAGGGACTGACGATGACCCTCAGTATAACCTACCTCTGGGCCGAGATTGAGCACGGGACTTCCGCATACGAATTAGAAGTGCTTCACACTTGACCGCTTTGTCCGGTTATACCATTGTCATTCGTATTGTGTAGGTGGCAAAGCCTCATTGCAGTCTACTGTTAATGTTACGTTGAATTTCCCAGGATTGGTGACTGCATTTCGGCTATATGCGGAATGTTGTGAACACGAAATGTGGATTAATACTTTAAGAAGTACTCTTATAGAAATGAACAGGCTACATCTTGAGATTTAAGGTTTGGTAGGTAGGTACCAACGTTCATCTTCATAGTATATGATAGTACGTACGCGTGTATGGTATATGAATACACAGTATATAGTATATGATTTATACTACTATTCAGCATTTGACTGTACCGTTTGAGTTATAAGTTCAGGACAAAGTAAGTTTTATTAAGATTATTGACTTCGAAGGCAGACATCGCTGTTTCCGTGGAAAGGACTGCTAAAAAACGCCGGATACGATTGTCCAATTTATTTTTACGACTGGTATTGGGTGTTGTGGGACCACCTAGTAGATACGGTGTTTAAGGCGATTAAATATCTGTGCTTTATCAGTGTTGTGATATCAGGACCAGCGGTGTAAATGCAGTGCATCATTATATACGGGCATAGTTGTTTAAAACGGTTATGCTTACATCAAGTCTGGCGACTTGCGAATCTGTTATCTGTGTTCCCTGAAATTTGTTTTCTGACATTTTATGTGGCCGTTATTCCAGTGCATAGACCACAACCTCATACCTTGTAATGTCGGTACGCGAACGTAATATGTGGGACTAACATTAGGAGAGCTTACAGCGTCCTGAAAGTGTTTTATTTTACCCTTGTAGAAGATGCAAAACAAAGTGGCGACGCTGCCTGGGAAAAATGAATTATCTCTCATTTTGTCACAGACAGCTGTTGGTCCGGTAGAGATAGGAATTTGAACTTTTGATTGTTACGCCGAAAATGTGTCTCTAACATGGTAGTAAGTACTTTGTGACAGGAGCAACTGTTACAACTTGAGGGTACAGGATTTTAACGGCTATTGATGCTATATTCTGAGCATGGGTTGCGACCAGGGTTGTTTGGATTGGAAGGTGATAGCTGGAAATGTGCTTGCAAACTTACGGAATATTTTACGAATATTATTGAGGTCAAATGCTTTTTTATTCGTAATCGAAGCACACAGTTTTAAAATAGTTCACTTCTGTATTTCCACCCTTTTCGGTTTTATGTCCTCTTGCAGGAAACTGCAAACACCTTATATTATTTCGTCGTGTCTCTGCCAGACTGCCTGTTCATCCGTACGGAGGAACTCAACTACGGCTGGGAAGTTTTCGTGAAATATGATATTACGAAGTTTTTACTAAAATCAGTACCGAAGATTCATTTTGATTAAAATCGGTCAGAAATAATGGGCACTCTACACGAGACCATCTTAAATACTGTGTTGGCTAACGTTACTATGGTTATTGTTACCAAGGTTAGCAGTGGTTCTGTGGTTACCTTGTCATTGTTATTCGTGTTACCATTGATTCTCGTTACCTTTGTTATCAGTGTTGAGTGACTGCTATGGTTACGCAAGTGCGCCAAATGTAGTTCAATCTTCGGACGTTTCCTATGTTATTTTTATTTTATTTTTCCCCCCAAATCTGGTAGTCGTAATTAAATGCAGGGATGTGGACTGCAACAACAGTAGGCTGTTCGGGATAAATAAAATTAGCCGCTGGAAGAATGCGATAGAGCTTGGCTGGCTAATTGAACACTACTTTGGAAGTTCTTCCTTTTAAAACGTGGTTGTCCGGCCTGTTTTTGCACTCCTAAATCACGGTTGTCTGTCTTGTGCTTTGAGAGAGACCTACAGCTAGGAATGGCAGAGCGCTTTGCAGTAACAACGATCTCTGGTTTGTACCGTGTACCAGCCTTTTGCTGATTTCGTTCGTTAGGCGTCGTCACGGTTCGATTGCACACAGTGCGCCAATGCGGGTCACTCGCCGTTATGTGCTAGGTGAGAACTGCAGAACGTGGAAGGTTTCACAACGTCCTTTATTTGGCGGGGCTCTCGGTAGTTCAGATTATACAGCAACATATGATAGGATGATTTACTATGACCACGGATAGATGTCCCATGGTTAGATTTTATTTCATATCGCTATTGAACTGTACTTTTTCTCCACACTATTTTCCTATATTTTCCTCGAGTCGTCTACAGGTTCTGTTCAAACGAGTGCTTATATTAATAACCACGCCCTCTAGCTACACGCGCTTTGGGCTGGTTGACTTGGATGAGGGCGCTGGGAGTAGAACATCGGTCGACAGAGAATGGCATACATCAAGTATCTACATCCCCCTCATACTTGGAACTTCCTTCAGTGGCCTCAGTATGTTGAATAATAAACTGGTGATCGTGTGGAATGAAGTGAGCATGGCTTAATGTAAGAGAGCCTGGCGTTTTCGTAAAGGACGAGAATATAACCACGAGGGTCCTCAAAATAACCGTCCCCGTGCTGACGTTTGAAAGCGGGACATCCCGCATAAGACGCGGAATGGCTGACCCCTCGACGGCAGTCTTCAATGGAACAGGTGGTAGTCATCTTTAGACCGGAGGTCGAGGTGGCCGCGTATCACAATAAATATTGCGATTTCCAGAAAATTCTTGCTTAGTTTTCAGTAGCCGACTGCCTGTATGTGTGGCTTATGTTCTTTGAGTGGGAAACAACTTATAACAGGAGTTGCATTGTCCAACTGTCGAGGTTTTGACCAGTCAAAATAAAGACTTACATTAAATATCAAGACCTCAGAACAGTACCTTATTTTGCAGAGCGAAAAAGAAATACATAAAATGAAAACATTAAAATAGTACACAGTGTGCCCGGTGAATAATGAGACTGATTTTTTCTGAGCGCCCTGCAAACAGATTAGCAAAATAGTGTATGGTTCTGACCGCACACTCGTTTCTGATGTTAGCAGTCGTTTTATCATTGTCGAAGTAAGCGTGTGTTTGTTTCGTGTGTAAGAAGTTTTTACTTGGAGCAACGAGCGTAATTAGATTTTACTTTAAATTGGGGAAGACGACTACGGTAGTGTACCAAGCCCTGAAAAATTTTGTGCGGTGATGACTGAGTCGTGCATCAGCCTTCCGACGGTTCGCGCGTTTTGAAG
>Ga0268261_10002118_pt1 | contig 14114 bp, 11 predicted proteins | sample TergutNc150P1_FD_190353 | JGI IMG/M metagenome (GOLD analysis project Ga0268261, IMG submission 190353) | Nasutitermes corniger P1 segment gut microbial community from laboratory colony in Florida, USA - Nc150 P1 (SPAdes) (version 2) | ecosystem: Host-associated > Arthropoda: Insects >... | reverse complement strand
CCAAAAAAAAAAAAAAAAAAGAATGGACACTTGTATCCTTGTAGTGGCATCAAAAGAGAAGAATTTGATCTGTGCACTACAACTGTTTCCTCTCTAGGCATTAAAGTGAACTAACTTAATGTACATTGTTTCGAATGTAATCAAATATGTCAAAAGACAAAAAAATTTGTGTAAAGCTCATTTAAGTACTTACAAATCGTGTCCCCTTCATAACAATTAAAATGAAAGTAACCGGTGCATAATAATTTACTAATATTACACTGCACTGTTTAAGTTTAATTAAACAATGTTCAATATTTAAAAGATAAACACCTTACATTGTCATTAAAACATCATATGTAAATAAAGCTTAGGAATGCCGCTAAAAGGTAAGTCATCCAAGTGCTTCATCAAGCGTTGTACCATAAAGATATATAGGGACAATGCGGTATAGCACCTCAAAATCTTGACCTTGGGTGATCAGCATCAGGCCCTGACTTTACCCTAGGGAAACCCTACTACCCATTGCATCAGAAGCTGGCAGACCCCAGAACCAATTTCAGCATTTTGTAGAAGATACAAATCTCTTGACCCTCCTGGCAATCGCAAAGTTCTTCAGTCTTCAGCTGAAGCCTGTAGTGTAGTCTCTGTACAAACTACAGTAACAAAACCAGGATACTTTCTGTGTCAATCCCTTATATGTGGAAATATACAGTTTGTTACAGAATATATCTATGGAACTTACATAACACTTTTATTAAAATTTTAATATAAACAATGTTTTCACAATGGCTGCTAAACCTTCTGGTTATTTCAGATTCAAGTAAATATCACCATTTACTGAAGGTGTAAGCAAAGAGGCAGAAACTGCATTCACTGCCACTGGCCTAAGGCAGGCATCCTGAGTACAAGTGCCATGTGCGCTTAGTGACCATCCCATTACCCACGTGGAATAAAACACTGAATTTCCTACATTTCAAACAAGGATTAAACATCAAAATATGGATTCCAGCATTCTGTGATAAGTTATCAAAAATTTATTCGATGATGTATATTATGTACAGATTGTTATAGTACAAACGGTGAAATCGAAAACATTGTACAAAGGAAGTGCAAGCATGAAGGCAAAACTGCAGAATTAAAAATTGAAAATGGTAATATGACTTTTTACCTTAAAGGAGTTGCACTTTTTTTTAACTGACCTATTTTTTTAACGTTACATAAGACTGGACACATAGGCTACCATTTGTTGGTTTTATTAATAATGATGTAAATTTAGAGCTGACAAAATTCTCCCCCTGTGATGACATTTTGTATGAAAATTTGTATGCATTGTGAGATGCTGCCATTAAACAACAGTATATGGCAACAGCAAGTACTCTCTACAAACCTACAATATGCCGGATGAAGCTATGAAATGTGCGGCTCAGTACTCCACAGTAACCACTGGGAATTGACCACTGTAGAAAGCTCCTTCTTAATGGTACATCCACAACAAGAATATTTATTAACATTGTTACTGAACACTGTTAAAAAATTCTGTTGATCAACACATTTCATAGTTCATATCTTGCTGATCAACTTCCCTAGTACTGAATCATACACTACCTAAATTTATATTAATTAAACTGTTCATTCATGTAGGAAACGTCCCCGTTATAAATACGCAAGATAATAAAAATTGGCTACTGTCTGTGCTGTTGATGTTTCCTACATGACATGTATTCCTTCAGAGCAGAAAATTTTGGTAAAAGGTCCAATATTCAGGATTATGGTCTCATGGAATGTGACATAATGCAGCATGGTAGACAGGCAATAGCGTTTCAGGGGAACATGCTGCCTCCATTTTCAGGTTCTGACACGCTGGTACCTACCTACCACAGCATGTGGCATCACATCCTTGAAGATCCCCACACTGTGAAAACCTGAATCTCCAAATTGTCCAGTGCTAAAGGCTTGTTTAAACAAAAGTTGAAATGGCAGGTGAGATCACACGTCACAGTAAAATGCTTCTTACAACACTGTGCTTGCAGACACAAAGACTGCATTTTGTCATTCTTCCTCCTGCCCACCTCTGGGAAGAAGAAAGAACATTAAAGAAGTACGAAGACAGAGTTGATCAACATCATTAATATATTCTAGCATTACCACTCTTAATGAACAATGTTTAATAGCAATGTTAATTAACTTCAGTGTGGACTTACCTTTAACTGATAAAACTGTGGCAACATTTCTGGCATAGTAATGATTCTGTGCAAGTGGATAACTAGCAGAAAGAGGGGGGGGGAGTTACTGCAAATGAAAATTCAATTTATTTTCTTTTGACATTCTGAACCAAATACTTTTTGACCTTCCTTGTTGCAATGAGTTACAGCTTACAGATGAGTGCCTTCTCACTGAATCGTTGTCTGTTAGTATATACATCATTCTATCCGCATTTTATTACACATCTTATGAACATACAATATCTAAAGTATTGTATGTTTATATTATGCACACTTTATTTATAATTATTGTATAATATAATCTCTCTTATTCAAATATAACTTAATATACAAACAAGATGCAGAGTTTGCACTTATCAGTTCCTTACTGGTGTGGTACATTATAAAAAGCAGCCAAATCCTAGGATTTGCTTAAAACTTACTTATCATTAAACATATTGAAATTATTGTTTCCTTTAAAAAAAAACTCCTGTCGTGGAGAAGATAATGACAGGAATTTTCCCTGCAAACATTCTTAGAAAATGTGCCTAATAATGCTACACACTGAACATGCTTCATATGTGTGAGTGGTTTATTTTATGTACTACAGGCTATAGTATGCAGATTTTTGTGTTCCAAACTCTTTTGTTTTGCCATATGAAATATTTTAATGCGATTGCATGAAATTCTATTATGTTATATTTTCAATAAAACAATAAACTTACATAGCTTTTCTTTCTTCGGTATCTAGACCAGCTTTGCACCGAATTTTCTTAAATCACTATGGAACCTACAGCAGCCAGAATGCCGTTGGACCCTGCATAAGGAACAACCAATGGGCTCGGCTTGCAATAAGCCTCATGTGACAGGGCAGCACTCATGCCAAGAAGCATTAACAGCAGGAGTACTTAATAATATTAGTCAAATATGATTACCTCAACACACACCTCTCTCCCACATAACAACATGCCACACAAAGTATTCTCTAACAAGTAGAATAGCACCTTGTTAGAGTTAAACTCAATAAATTGCATCACAGATTTCAGTAGCAATCTAACATCATGTCATGCATTTTACATATTTATTTATTTGCTTATTTATATTATTTTATATTTTGGTTGCAACACTGCATATCTAGATATCATGTGTAGAAAAAGCAACACAAAAAGTAACAAGATTGTTGGTTTTCAAACTTTGAGCAATAACTGCTTTTTTTAAAGCTCACTGTTATAATGATTTTTAAAAAAGGTATTTCATATGTTAACATAATGGCATATTTTGTGATTTTCTCTTTTCACCACATACAATAACCAATTTGTGCATAGCCAACAAGTACTAAAATGTCCTGTTGCAAGGGTGGTATGGCATGTCACACATTCTGTAACACAGTGAATTCATGTATGGATATACTACAGTCTGATCTGTCATGAGTTTAATGTTTAATAACAAAATGATGGACTTGACTGAACTACTTGGCCTATTGAACAAATCACACACTTGGCATCACTTTGCAAGAATTTACAAAGCTCTAGAGCAGATCAAAGCCTTCCACAGTTAAAAAGTTCAACTTAGTTGTTATTGTTTCTGTTGATCGACAATATAAGAACCAGGATGATAACAATAATAATTATGATGATGACAGTGATATAAATACAGTATTTTATATCAAGAGTTTCCACGTGACTAAGAACTGCAACAAAATTGCATTTCTCACAGACCTTTCTCTCCTTTTTTATTTTCAATTCATACACCAAGCTTGTCTGAAATAGTGACAGTAGAATGATTGATTTGATTGTGAAATGCCACGAAGGCCTACACTACAAAATTAAAACACTTTCTTTCCACCTGATCTTTTCAAAACAACTTTTACAGTGCTCACAAAAATTATACCAAAATGTGCGCACAGTGCAAAGCAAGTTCTGTGAAACTGGTTTGTCCAATTACATTCTGAATAAATGGGGAAAAAAGAGAGATGCTGATAGTACCTAACAAATGACACGCAGTGATAATGTATTACCATTTATGTGAGAAGCATACAGCCTCAGAGTTGTAATTATACAAGAACCAAACTCCCCCCCCATTTCCAAAGGAGTATATTTTTAAAACCATACTTTCAATGGGAGGGACTGAACATAAAACTAAACAAAAGAAACACTTTAACATCCACATTACTTCATACCATGTGAGTCCCTGACCATTCTATTCACCATCCCATGCAAACACCCACAAATGGGGAAGGAAGAGGGTGTATGATGGGCTGCAGTAGAGGAAGACAAGTCAGGGACACAGAACATACAAACAACACATCACCAAACAGCCTGCAGAGGTTACATTACTGTATAAAAGAAAATTACATTCTGACCAACAAGAAGATTCAAATGTTTGATTTAAAACACAAAATAAGCAAACAAAGTAGTCCTCTATCATTCAACAAATGAAGGCCTGCTATTCAATTTCCTTCTCGGTTTAAATTAATTAGATGCTTAAGGTATTCTGGGATATGTTATTGTGTTGTTGGGTGAATGGTTCCTGATGTACTACAGGCAGTACGTTCCTTCAAAACAACAGCAATCACTCATCCATTAACCCAGAGTCACATCTCAAAAAACCTGGAGCTTCAAAAACACTGCTGTGAGAACTACAAATCTTGCTTTAAATAATTTAATTCTTAATAGCTTTATTGTTTTAGAACTTCTATGCAAAATAAAATTTATTACAGAGGAACAGGTAATTTTTACTGAAACTGTCCTGATGTGAAAATAACAATATATATAAAATACCCCATCCATTCAATTTAGCATATCATAAATAAAGAATTTTTTCTTAACCACTTACATGTCCAACGCAACATGGAAAACTGCAATTATATTACAGTTAACACACAAACAGCATGAAGGTTATTGCTTTCTGTATAACTGATACAAGATGGTGAGTTAAAAACAAGCAGGTCTGCTTAGTATATGCAATAAATCCTTATCTCCTCAAAGCAAAGCATTTAAGAGTTCTAAATACTGAAAAAAAAAATTAAATTACAATGTCCATAGTTTTAACATAACAGATGTTATGGTGCAAACAGATGTGTCATGTAATCTACGGATAAAGACAATGTTGCCACGTGTTAAAACAAAGCTCAAAATTCTCATTCAGCTACTTTGCACTGAATGACAACTGCACTGCATGTAACACATGATCAACACAATTGTACATGTAATTACACACCTTGCAGGCTGTAGATTGGGAAGCGAACAAAATATACAAGAATCTCTGTTGGTTTCTCTCATAACAAAAATTGTCACAGTTTACCTGAAATTGTGCACAGTTATCACTCTCGTGTGTCATTGCTCTGAAGACAATATAAACAAATGATGGAGCGCCTGTATCATTTCTATAACTCTCATCCCTGAAGACAGCACAGAAAGGAATTAGCCCAACAACATACTGCTGCACTTTAACTCACAACGGGATGGAAATCTATGTACAACTTACATCAAGAACATTTTTTGTCCATAAAGAAAAGTAGTGTAAAAAATAACAAGTGAAAAACATGACAAGAGCTTGCATAAGAAGAAAAAATAACAACAGATGCTTGTTTATGTTATCCTCAAGCCCACTCCTCTTTGAAAACATGAAATAACATGCAGGCAGCATCTCTCTCCAACCTTTACGAACAAGTAACCACTTCTAGTTGCATTTATCATCTAAGCATTGTGTTCTGATCATTACATTAGCAGAAAAAAACAATGAATACAAAAATAATTAATGTGACGGTGGCGAAGTTCATTTACCCAGTACCAAGCTTGAATCTTCTTAACAGAGAAATAATTTAGCACTGGCAAATTGGAGAATGAATTGAATGAATTTAAAAACTGTTTTGCAAATGAAGCACATTTCATTACTGTGTTCCTTTTAAGAACAAGCTTATGCAGACAGACAGCACAGCTCACTGGTTAACAGTGCTCGCCCCTCCCCTCCAAAGTTCACACCCAAACATCCACTTCATCTCCTGTGACGAAGGGCTGGAGGGCTTCAAATGATTACACACGCAAAGAACACAATGAATGGAGAACGAAAATTAAGCAAAGATGTGAGATCACTTGCCATACCTTTTAACTTCACTCTCAACAGCACCAAGTATAAACTGCAGTATCTTAACGGTCAATACCACCGGACATCTGCCCACAAGGACAGATGGCATGTCCCGGTCACTGTGCATGCATCTTACCCATTTGGGTCCCACTGTTCCTTACTTATGCCTTTGTTATATTTTCACAGCAAAGTGCCATCCTGTCCCAGGCCAGGCAGAAAGAGCACAACAACTGTTCATCATGGGGAAGGAACTGCAAGGCCTAGGACAGTGACATTAATTTCAACATCTTCCACTCTGCCACTCCTTTCTATTGCTTGCAGCTAAGAGTTCCTGCACAATTTCCCCTCTGTCCCTTACCTGCAGTCATACTCACTTGGCCACTCGCATTCACGTGGGTGGACAAAAACATGTGGCACTAAAATATGCAGCTCAAACTTATTACTTCATTCCAATTCCATGCAGCAGGAACAGAGGCATTCCCTGACCTTTACTGGGGCTAGATTTCCATTTCCTTGACCTACTTGACAATCTGAGAGCAGACACAATGCTTGTCCCATAAGACATCAAGTGGATGCTCGCACTTTATCCTAAGATTTTGTTGACACTTAATGACCAGCCCACAGTCAGGAAAGGAAGTAGGCAGGCAGCACAGCCTAATTTTATTCAATGCGTGCATATGGGAGGGGGGGACGCTGCCTGGCTCAGACATCAGTCGACCGTGACGTCACACTGGGAGATCTGGAATGAATTACCACACGATGCCCATTCTTGGTAACAAATCCATCACTCTCAACAAGAACAGCTGTCTGATGACGATCGTGGAGATCTGCATCATCACCCACATCGTCTGAATCCTCACCCGGTCCACCCTGACGCTGCTGCTTGTGTTTGCGCCAAGCATTTTGTATTAGTCGTGCACAGTACTCTTCACGCTGTCTCCAGAGTGTCGATGACACAGGTTCATAACCTGCTTCTTCTGGCCGGGCTTGCACCTCACCCAGCTCAGCAGTTTCCTCAATAGCATTCCCTTTCCTTGCAAAGAAGTCCTTCGTAAGAGCATCCAGAATGTCCACACAGAACATGAGGTCACCTTTGCAAATTGGTATGTCCATTGACACTATCTTGTATTTGTTTGGCTTGTGTATCTGCAGAGGAGGTTCCAACACATCAAGGAAATCTGACAGCTGGTCATAGCGAATATACTGTGTGCCATCTGGGTCAAACTGCTGCCAGATTTCATAATACATGTCATAGTCATCATCTGTCAAACCTTCCTGCACATCTTCTGTAGCCTGAAGGGGAAACAGAACAAAATATACATCAATGACCATATGATAAAGCCACTTAAAATTAATGTAGAGCTGGTGAAGTGATAAAACTGAACCATGAGTGCAATTTCAAAACATACACACTGAATTAAACACATGGTAATTTAATTCAGTTTCCCCTCAACATGGCTAACTAACCAATCAACTCTATGGATTGGAGTCTCTCATGAAAACCCCCTACTTCCTCATTCAGTCCAGAAATTCTCTATATTTTATAGGACCTGCATGTTCAATTACTGTGTTCACAACAAACCACCACTTACTCCAATTCTGTGCTGGATTAATCCATTCCATGTACCCCCAGCCTATTTCTTTGTGATCCATTATAACATTATTTTCCCTTCTATGCCCAGGTCTTCCAAGTGATCTCCCTCTTCAGGTTTACCCACCAAAACCCTGTATGCACCTTGCTTCTCCCTCAAACATGCCACATGCTTTGCCATATTCATCTTCCTTGATTTGATCATCCAAACAATATTTGGTGAGGAGTATAGATCTTTAAGTTTCTCATTATGCAATTGTCTCCATTCTCCTGCTACTTCTTCCCTTGGAGGCCCAAGTATCTGCCTCAGCATCCTGTTCTCCAACACCCTCCATGTGATAGACCAAGATTCAAATCCATATCAAACAACAGGGAAATCACACTTCTGCATATTTTTTTCCTCACATTCCTAGGTGGGGTACACAGTTGGTTGAGGCACCGTGCTACAAGCCAGAAGGTGGCGGGTTCGATTCCCGATGGGTCACTGACTTAATCCTTCTGACTGCACGACTGCCCTGGGATCAACTTAGCCTCCAACAGAAATAAGTACCAGTAGTATCTGCTGGGGGGGGAGGGGGGGTAACTGAAGCAAGTGCACAGGGCTCACCACTTTGCCACCTTCATGTACCGACTGTCTAACAATCCTGTGGGCCTCAACCTCCTTGAGGCCTACGGGCCTGGCCAGGCCTGTACTGGGACTGCTTTACCTTTACCTTCACATTCCTAGGTTCCTAGGTAGACTACTGTAAGACTCACTCAAAATGCAGAACACATTAATATAATAAAACTTTATCTACAATATTTCTTTAAGAAGTGACTCTTTCAAAAATATTTCTGAATTCCTTTTGAGATCACTAATTTTTGCCCTTTTATCATTAAACCAACATAAAACAAATACTTTTGGGACAGTGGCCACACAGTTACATTTTCCTGCAGGTGCTGTCGACGACCAAGTGGCATAATAGTACAACTGCTGTTGCAACTGGTCTGTCTGACTAGAGCTCTTGGTAACATTTTGTTACATATTTTGTGTTGACTGACATATATGTCTTTCACTGTCAGCACATGTAAATTCCTGAATGCTGCACCAGTATGTAGTAACACTCCAACCTCCAGACCAGACACTATACTGGTATGCTACTGATGTGTATTTTGAGCAAAAATATAATGTCATATGTTTCCATTAAAAATGCATAATGCCACACTAGAACTGAATTTTACATTTCACATTTTGCATTTATATTATTTTTTTAATTCTTTAATAATTTGAAAAATAATATAAATCTGAAATATGAAGTACTGATTATTTTTAATAAAGCGCAAAATTTAATTACTGTGATTCATACAGAATTGGACAGGTGCCAAATTATAAAATATTCTGGATTATCGGACAGTACCAGTATTGATGCTAAGTTCTTACAGGTAATTTTTTGTTACTGCCCCTATACTTGGGCTGAAAAACTAATCAGAGGAGTATTCCATCTGGATATCTCCTCAATCTGCTGGTTCACGGTCATCAGGGTACACTTCTGTGTTTTCTGGAAACTTCATAGCTGAAGAAGTTGACGGAGTGGGAGACAAGGGGTCAGGAGATACCACAACAGTTGATGTACCGACAGACTTGGGGCTTTTTCAACATGTCCCTGAGATGATATATCCCCTCATTCTTAACCTTGGTATTAGATGAAGATGAGGGAAGGTCAGCTTTGCAACTGGACTGCTTTATTCTCTGGGAAAATGCACCTTGGCTGGGTGCACCCTACATGGAGCCTTCATGCTTGGGGTTAGAGGCAAATCTGTTATCTATACCAGGAATCAAACTGCAGCTACTCCAACATCCAACCTGTAGACTAGTCACTATACTAAATGAGCTATCCCAGTTTCAGAATAAAGTAAGATAATACTGTGCCCCATAAAAGTGCCATATTTTTTATCTTCTGTAGATCAGTATGCAGATACATACAAGATCCTTATTTTATCTAACAACTATCATTTGTATCTTCACGTCACTACTTTGCCGCATGTTGACAGTCAGCTGAGTGGAACAGATTAATATGACGACCTAGCTCACTGGACATGGCAATCAATAGTTGCCACATAAAATAATGACTTCAGATACAAGGACATACTGAAGTGACATCAAAACATTAAAATAACAGCAATCTTTTGTGAAGACCATGGCTTCTCATAAATTTAAAAAATGATAAATCTAGAAAATAAGGAATTAAGTTACTGCTCTAGGTTTATTCCTACTTCAATAAGGAAGCACTTGGCATAAACAAATGTCCTCATTTCACATCTGACTCATGGACACAGTGACAGGCTAAACAGCTATGACTGAACTCTGACTGGCTGGACTCTCTTTGGTAGGTGCATTGCCACACTAAAATAAAATATGTCACTCAAAAGTATAACAATTTTTGCATTACTACTTTATATCACTGTCTAATATCAGTGAAATCAAACTCTTCTGCCATCTGCTGGCAGCTGAAGTTATTTGTGATTACTGATCCAAATAAATTATAAACTATTATCAAAATACTGAAATAATGATAAAAAATCTCAATTTTCTAATTCAAATCTTCAATGATGTTGGGGTTTAAATTCCAACTACTGCCCAGGACAGAGAAGTTTTAAATATATAGTACCCTTAAATATATTCACAACTGTATAGTACCTAGACCAAAGAATTAAAGGTCTGTACAGTGCACCAAGGCTGGCATTCAAAGGTTCAACCAAGAACCTTAAATGTTAAAAGTGGCTGACAAGCCAAACATATCATTACATTCTTTAACACTGGATATTTTCATTAATCAAAATTATTTTGTCGGAGGAGTTAGGTTCTCATTCCATATCTGAAGTCAAATAAAATGTTTATAGGTTAAACATTATTTGTAACTCAATGTTATTATCAACATTTTGATGTCTATCTGATGTTCCTCTAGCAGGTTGTGTTCATGTACTTAAACATTAAGATACATGAGACAGTCACAGAGCAAGTGATCTCACCAGCATCTACAGTAGATCCAGTTCCTCCAAAACAGATTAAAATATTTAAATTTCAAGCATACATACCTGTGAGTAATTCTCCAATATGACAGCAATATACATGTTGATAACAATAAGGAAACTGATGACAAGATAAGACAGCAAGAATGCGATGCCAATTGTTGCAGACCCGCAGTTGCCCGGATAGCCCAGCTCATTGTTAGGCTTAGAACAATCATCCTCATTCATGATGCCGTCCAACACACCATCCCATCCAGCAGACGTTGACATCTGATTGCAAAGTTTAGGAAGATATGTGTTAGAAAACAGTAATGTCACTTAACTCCCACATAACACTGAATTTCAATAAGCAAAAGGAGACAGGAGAGCTGAGTCAATACACTGATTAAGCTCTGGGCTGGAAGTTCTGAGAGTATGATTCATAGCAGGGGCAGGAAATTTTTCTCTTCTCAAAAACATCCACAATGACTCTGAAGCCCATTCAGCCTTCTATCCGAAGGGTAGCAGGGACTGATTCCCTGAGTATCATGCAGCCCGGATTTGGCTAATGTGTCAACTCCGTCTCCTGCCGCGGCACAGAATACATACATGCGGCTATACTTCTGCCCCCTTGTACGCCCTCATAACATGTACAGGGGCAATTTTACTTTACTTCTCCTTCAGTAAGCAAAAGTCTAAATTTATGAAAGTTTCAGCTCACAAAATTAAAAAATTATGTTTTGCAGCAGTACAAATTTTTCACCAAGCTCTTAGAAACAGACTATCATGGGAATTCCACATCTCCGAACTGGGAATGAGTGTCATAATCACCGCAGAATTTGAATTCTTCTGGCTGAAATGAAACCAGAGTCATCCAAAGGCAGGTTTAGGACAGATTTGAGCAGATGTGTTTCTCGCAGCTACAGCTCAGAACAAGTTCACAAGGTCAACGACAACATGACACATGCTAAAGACTTTTGTAAAATGCTGACAGCTTAATTTTAATAACTTAAAGTGAGTCAAATGCACTATTTCATGCTGCCCAAACAGCATGTGAATTATGTCTCCAGTACTTGAACAACCTTAGTACTTGTGTGTGTTACAAATACGATCTTGAACATTAACCTTTAATCATAACATTCCGTACATCAGGTTCAAGCTATCTAAATACATATGAATTCTCTTGTTACCTATGTGCAAATTTTGTCCTTTGTCCATGTATATTTCTACCAAACTCACAACTGCGTTTATAAGCAAATGGCCTACACTACAACAATAAATGTGTTCTGGAATTTTTGGCATCTGTTGTGGATCTAGCCAGGTTAAGAACAACAATACTGTGAGCACTGATTCTGACATTTGTAGCATACTGTCCTTCCTGCGATTTAGTATTCTTGTTATTACCCAATATTATGAATCTTGTCTGTATGTGTCTGTATTTCCTTCACTAATTTATTCAGAGCCAGAATTACAATTGCGTGCAGCAACCAAAATTTCTTGTCAGTCATTGTCTTCACTTTGAGCAACAATGCAATCAGATCTTCCCCAGTCACTGGCATACACATGTTTGTCAGAGCCATTTTCCGTAGGTACAATATACAGAAACAAAATGAAAACAGCTAAACAAAAAATAAAAATAAAAAATGTCACAAATGCTATCCCAATTGACTAGATAAATAAAATGACATTATTATGCTTGAAGGTTTAAACAGCAATCCTGTCAAGGTTTGGAAAATGACAACTTCTTTCTAAAACATTAAACCACACTCCAAGCCTGAATATTACTGTTAGAGGCAGGCACATGAATGCTACAGAATGCCCCTCCAGTGGCTGTCTTCTGCTGACCCAACACTAATACTACTACTACTACTACTACTACTAAATAAACACTTTTCATGCATTCTTATTATATTACTGCAAGGCAGTGCCTACATTCCAAATGGACAAATGAATGATAGGTATGGACTATACTAAGCATGGAGAATTAGTAATTATTCAGTTCAAATCAACTGAAATGAATGCGAGTCAATTCAAGTCTTATCAGCTGTCTTAACAGGACAAAGGAAATATCATTAATTAAACAACGTGATGATGATGATAGTAATAATAATAATAATAATAATAATAACCTGGAAGAGCAGGATCATGGACTGTCCAAAAGTCTTGAAGTTGTATACATCATCAAGACCACCTTTGTCCCGCACATGCATGAAGAAGGACATGCCAAATATGGCAAAGATGAACATCACAAGAAAAAGCAGGAGACAAATGTTGAATAGTGCTGGCAATGACATGGCCAAGGCGAACAACAACGTCCGAATTCCCTTGGCACCCTTAACGAGGCGCAGGACTCGACCCACTTTAGCCACTCTCACCACTCGGAGTAGTGTTGGGGACACAAAGTACTTCTCAATGATGTCACTCAACACAAGGCCTGTACATATAAGTCACATATACATAATACTGTCAATACAATCACTGGCATTATGCACCACATCAAGAACTGATGCTTATGAGGTTGTGATCTATGTTCATACATCCTAATTACAATTTACTTTAAGTTTAGTACAAAAAACTAACATACCTGCAAATGATGTACTCTGTGGCATAGTACACAGAAAACACCAATCCATTATTTACTTTTAAAATGTCATAAGTTTGATGGTACAGGAACCAATGTAATTTTATTTATGTCCATAAGAAAATTACAACCTTCCCTGCACTTACTTTTACAGAAAACACGTATGTTCAACAGCATTATGTGCAGACCTCTTATGCCGAATTGCACCCAAACTGCACAATAAACATGCAATGCATGGACATAAATTCATTTATGCTCACCAGTGAAGTTTCACAAAATTCACATTCACCCAACAGATTTTTAAGGACATCTCCTGCAATGAATGTTATACAAATTGGGTAAGAAAAGTTGCAAAATATGGGAAAACTTTCATTTACACCCCTCAGTAAAGCAGAGCTTTTACCTCAATGATTTTCACGAGCCTCACAATTTAAAAACAAGAAAAATCAATCACAGCTGTGTTTGTACTATTGTACTATTGTAGTATTGTACTATTATATTCCAACATGTTTCAGTTTTTTTAAAAAGCCATCATCAGGATAATGCATTGGACTTAGAGAAGAATTATCACATACAACACAATAAATATTTCTTATTTTGTGTAGCTGAGAATTCAACTAACAATGTTATATGTGCTGAAAGATCTGAAGAAATAGAGAGAGAGAGAGAGAGAGAGAGAGAGGGG
>Ga0268261_10002117_pt1 | contig 14116 bp, 10 predicted proteins | sample TergutNc150P1_FD_190353 | JGI IMG/M metagenome (GOLD analysis project Ga0268261, IMG submission 190353) | Nasutitermes corniger P1 segment gut microbial community from laboratory colony in Florida, USA - Nc150 P1 (SPAdes) (version 2) | ecosystem: Host-associated > Arthropoda: Insects >... | reverse complement strand
CTTTGGCCATTTACTCGGATGCAGGTGTTTTCTACTTAGCTCTGTGTGTTGTACCGTTCAGTAAGAGATGTCACAAGAAGATGTTTAAACAAGCTGCTGATAGGAACTATGGAGAAATGGCCGCTCTGAACTGCGCACATCGACGCTATGTACAGAAAAAAAAAGAAAATAAAAAACATCTTGTTTATGTTAGAACGCTACAGGTGATATTTTTGTGACGTATTAAATTTTATTTGCTCCCTTTTTCTGACCCCTTTCAGATTCCTTCTGCATGTCTTAAGTAAAAAATTTTCTGTGGTTCTAAGTCTGAAAAACACTAGTCTAGGAAATCGGTTCAATTACGGTGCGTTCCCGTTGAGTCCAGCGGTACTGTGGCTGCACCTGGGAGTGTGATTACAGACAATGATGAAGGTGGTGGTGATACATGCAGTGGTGGACTGACGGTCGTGAAGGCTAAATGAAGTACCCGTAGAAAATACTCTTCCAGTACCATTTTTATCAGCCAGTACTGATTCTACTTTTACTCGACAGCCTAAGTCAGTCTACTGATTTGATCACAGGTTGGATGACTGGAAGAAGGGTGTTCGATTTCTCTCGGATGCAGCTGTTTCTCTCTTCGCTATCACATCCAGATCGGTTCTGAAGCCCACGCAGCCTTCTATCCAATAGGATGACTATCAAATTTACCTTTAATTTTTACTGACTTCAGTTTAGCTTGGGCTTGTAAATGTTTGAACCAAAATACAACTACAAACAAACAAAACTCAGCAGAATACTGCAATTTGAGATTATATGTGATAAATTCAACATACGGCATTGCTGAGCTTGCTTTATAGAATAATGGAAAATAAGTCGAGGTGCTTGCCGTAAAGTCTTTCCCTGAACATCATATTAGTTGTACTATCTATGTCCTTCCAAATTACTGAATGATAGAAATTGCCACAGCCAATAAGGACTGGCAGTTTAGTTTGAGGTATTAAGACCTTCTGTGCTGCAGTTGGTTGTTGACCCATATTTGCGCCATGGTCTGTGACCTGGATTGCGGGCAGACTTTTTGTACGCTGCAGTCCCATATCGACAGGATTACAAACCGATCAGTGGCGGGGCGTATATGACGGCGGCCGTGACGTTTCCTGTCCTCCCGACGCTACGTCTGTATCGTCCTTTTCCATTGCAGCTAATTCTACCGCGAACGCAACCGATCACCCGAAGGGTGGGAAAGATGAAAGTAGAAATGGGAAGAAAATGTTAAGTTGAGGTAAAGTGGAACCTGTACTTAAGGACCACACTATGAAGACGATTGTGGTACTGAATTATAACTCCACACGTTCTAAAGCTACGTGACAGTGGGCCGCCGATTACCTTTCAGGACTCCAGCACACAGTTGTACATGTTTGGACCTTATGTACTGTTTGTATAGCATTCAGAAATTTAATCCTGTTTTGCACAAATATATAGTTACTCAATTAATTCCGCAGAGGCGAACCAATATAAGGAGAAGTTACTGTGGGTCACATTATCAAGAAATTTCCAGTCTTGCTAGAAACCCGAAGGTTTAGAAATATTTTCACGAGGTCCAGACATTCGACCCTGTCTTGTATCAGTCTCCATCCTTCAAACCTGCTTCTTGACGATTCATTGTACAGTCAGTTTTTTATTACGCATGTTACGTTGACGCACATTGCCTACAACAATACTCGTGGCGAGGCAAGCGCTGTTTGTATAACGCGAACTTCAAGATACGCGCGTTGGCTGTAACGCGATTTCAACAACCAGTGAGAAAATAGCCTACAAGTTTGTTTGACGGGCAAAATTTTTCTAATCTGACCCTCTTTTTGTTAGACGATTTTCTTTAAAGTGAGGTCTAACAAAAACGCAACTAACGTTTTATACCGAAAGTGATTGTAACATTATCCTCCCATCTAAGACTAGGTCTCCAAAGTGACTCTTTTCTTTACGTTCGTACGCATTTCACATTTATTTCCATCCGTCTTATCTCATTCCTTACAGTCACTATGCTGCGGGCTGCATTAGAATCTGCGAATCAGAGTTCGATTTCCAGGAGGGTCAGACAACTTCTCCCCACTACGTATAGACAGGCAATGGTTTCCGTACAGCTTCCCATTGAATAAATATTGGAGTCTATAATAATAATAATAATAATAATAATAATAATAATAATAATAATAATAATAATAATAATAATAATAATAATAATAATAATAATAATAATACTTTCTTTCTTTCTTACTTACTTACTTACTCCATGGAGCAGAGTCCTTCTTGAGAAGCTAAACGGCACTCAGCTAGTCAAGAAATTTCCCGCATTTTATGGAACCCGAAGGTTCTTTACCGCAATCACAAGTCCTCGCCACCTCTCCCTATCCTGAGCCAGATCGATCCAGTCCATACCACCACATCCCACTTCCTAAAGATCCATCTTAATGTAATCCTTCCCTCTACGCCTAGGTCTTCCAAGATGTCTCTTTCCCTCAGGTTTCCCCACCAAAACCTCTGCTCTCCACCATATGTGCTACATGCTTCGTCCATCTCATTCTCGATTTCACAACCCGAACAATATCGGCTTAGGCGTACAGATAATTAAGCTGCTCATTATGTAGGTTTTTCCACTCCACTGTTACCTCGTCCCTCTTGGGCCCAAATATTCTCCTCATCACCCTATTCTCTAACACCCTCAGCCTACACTTCGTCCTCAATGTGAGCGACTGTATTTCACACTCATACAGAACCACAGGAAAAATTATAGTTCTGTATGTCTGCATATTTATATTTTGGATAGCGAACTGGAAGACAAAAAAGATTCTGCACCGAGTGATAACAGGCACTCCCTGATGTCAGTGTGCTCTTAATTTCTTCCCGAACGCAACTTCGATTTGTTAAGATTGTTCCCAGACATTTGAATTGATCCATCGGTTCAACGGAACTATTATCCATCTTTATTTTGTGACTTACTCTTGCATTCTGATCTCGAAACATGACCATGTACTCGTAGATTTATCAGCGTTGCTTTCTAGACCAATCTCCTTACTAGCACCCACTAAAACTTCTGTGTTTTTCTTTACAGTATGTATGCCTTCGTCCAATATCTTAACATCATCAGTATAATGAAGCTGATGTGTACCATTTAATTTTAAGCCACCCTGATTTACCTAACCCTCCTAATGGCGTAATCTAAAACAAAGTTGAAAAGCAATGGCGATAAAGCATCTTCTTGTTTCAAGCTATTCTTAATACGAAACGTGTCAGACAAATGTTTGCCTACCCGGACTCTGCTATAAGTTTCATTCAGATACAGTTTTATTAGCCTTAACGGTTTAATGTGGATACCAAACTGAAAGAGAATATTATACAAGACTTCCCTCCTAATTGCATCATAAACTTTCTTGAAGTCTATAAAGAGCTGATACACTGCTTCGTCATTTTCCCATTTTTGCTCAAGTATTTGACGAATGCAGAATATATGGTCAGTGGTTGACTTGTTGCGTCGAAATCTACACTGATGTTTCCCAAAAATTTTGTCTGGGTGTGGAATTAACCATGACAGCAGGATGTTGGATAACATTTTGTACGTAGCTGGCAAAGGTGATATGCCTCTATAATTACTACAATCTGTTTTATTGTCTTTTTTATAGATAGGTACATTGCTCGACTCCTTGCACTCCTCAGGCAATTCCTCCTTATTCAGATAGAATTAATAAGTTTGTGGATCTCATAGCAAATTGTTCTTCCCCCTGCCTTAATCAATTCTGTTGGGATTTTATCAATACTTGGTGATTTTTGTCTTTTCAGCTTTTCAATAGCCATCTCAAGCTCAAAGGCACTCGGCTCAGGTAGGAGTGGTTCTTTTGTACTTATTTCTCTCTGCCTAACATCTCTAACTCGATGTACATTGAACAGCTGAGAGAAATGATTTCTCCACCTACCCAAAATACTGTGGGAGTCTGTAAACAAATCACCGTTTTCATTTTTTACTATATTAGTTCTAGACTGGTAACCCTTCTTAAAATCACTGATGCTCCTATACAAGTCTCTGATATTTTTTATCTTACTCTTAGTTTCAATTTCATCAAATTTAGATTTCAGATATCCCTTCTGTTTGTTCCTGAAATGTCTTCTAGCTTCACGTCTTATATTGTTGATATTATCTACATTACTTTGTTTGTATACTGTTACCACTGAATTTTAGCCTACATTCTTTGATCTAAAAACTTAGACATCCTTCATCAAACCATGGCTTATGTTACTTCCTTTCGTACCGACCTAGACTCTCTTTAACTGATGTTTTGATATTTTTTAATGTTTTCCCAAGCCCTATTTATGTCCTCGCTATCACTTAAGTTCTCCAAGCTGCAAACCTGTTTGAGATCTTATGTAATAATGTCTCCAAACTCCCAGGTCATTTAGCTTACTGAGATTAAATCTTTCCACATCAAAATTCTATGTTGCTTATTTACTTACTCTTAATCTTTTCCTGACTTTTGCAACCTCCAGATAGTGATTAGTATCACATTCAACTCTCCTGAAAGATCGTACATCGGGTATACTCGAATGCCATCTCTTGTCTGTCATCAGTATGTGCTCATTCTGGTTGTGAGTCTTCGCATCAGGAGAGGTCCAAATATACTTATGGATGTTTAGGTTCGGGAACAAAGTGTTCGTAACAACAGACTGTTTTGATGTGGCTAACTTTACTATTCTTACATCATTATCATTGCCATCCTGATATAGACTCTCATTCCCAATTGTCGGTTTGAAAATATCCTCTTTCCACATTTTTGCATTAAAATCTCCTAACAGTAATTTCATTTGATATTTAGGAAAACGATAGAATACCTGCTCTAGTTCCATGAAAACTGTCTTTGAATTATCACTTTTCTCCTAACTTGGTGTATGCACATTCAAAACAATGATATTACACCAGCGACCTCCTTCTATCACCAACAAACTCTACTCTCTTAACTGCCGATACTATTCTGTGGTGTACAAAAATCCTGTTCCCAATCGATGATTTTCGTCTTGTTTTCCATAGAAAAAATTATAATTTCCTGCTCTAACTGTGCTCCTTTGTCCCACCTAACTTCCTATACACCCACTAAATCTCATTTATATCTTGTTATTTCCCTGGCTGCTGCTGTAAGGGAACGACCTATACGTGCTCCTGACATTGCGTGTACAGAATATCATGTCCCTTTTCCATTGAGTAGATCGTACCGAAGGATCTGTCCAGGTCCGAGGCCTTTTTGAATGATTCATAATATGATACGTCTTTACGGTGAGGAATTGTTAGCATCTCGCCACCCCCAATCTGAAGGACCACCCCTTGTCGGCTGTCCGCTACTGCTTGTTTAATATATTCGCAGCTACCCTCCACATAGGAGGCCGTTCCTCCATCCGCAACCTGAGGACGCTCCATGCTGTGGTAACAGGGACCCACCTATCACGTACAACAACAACAACAATAATAACAACAATAATAATAATAATTCGATTTCAGGTATCACAATGTTTCAGGCTACATAGTGGGATGTACATCCCGCGCCACAGCGGCCGGTTCTTGTGGCTAGCCTCTTACCCATACCTCCTGCCAAGTTCAAGAATCTGTGGAACTATACTCTGCTGTTCCATACGTTATAATCTGCTGCTTATTTAAGTAGAGAAACAGCTTTACTCGTTTGGCTTCAATGCATCAGACTCATCGTTCATAGTCCTCATGCCCATGTCCCGTTATTTAGTTCGTTTCAAAGCATTCAAAGACCGAGACATTACATAAATAATTTATAATAACCTTATATGACAGTAAATACTCTACACTTTTGTCACAACTTTGATTCATTTGCTTCACAGTTGTTTTGCCCATTGTCTATTTTCTGGCGTAAGTTTAATACATTTGAAGTCTTTGCAGTTGTTCCTAGTTTGTCATTACACGAGTACAAAAGTGCGGCACTACGTCGAAACGTGTAATTCGCATTCACGAGTGGTCTATATCGAAAAAGGACAGGGGACCGACTCTTCAGAATTGTTTATTTCATATTTTGTCTTGCTTTCGCCAATATCATTGCATAAGTCCCCGTACTTATGAATATGCACAACTCGCTATTTAATATCTTTCCGCTCTATCAAACAAAATCATCCAAGAGTACATCATTCGAAATCAGAGTCCACTTAAACTGGTATTTGGGTAAAATTAAACCAATTAACGATGCTGAATCATTTACAGATACTATTTTACACGACAGCTGCTGCTGTTGTGTGTTGCCAGTCTTAACTTTTATTCTGGAAATTGGAACTGTATTCTAGATTGGCAGCCAGCAATTCTTCACGCATTTATCGTAGTTTTTCTTAGTCAATCTACGAAAATTCTTGGAAAAATGCCTTCCGGTCTGCGATGGCCGCTTTCTTCCACGTAATTGCGCACTAATTATGCACAGTAGTTTTCACTTTCTTCGCAATATAATCTCTGCGCTTGAGAACATATCGTAAAATAATTCTGCATTAGTGTTGTGCTTGAGTAGTAAGTTTTAATAATTATATTATATTATATTATAAAACTGGTACAGCTACTGTAATTTACATAACGCAGTTGATGTTTGTGTTCGATATCAAGAGCCTGCAGGTGGTATACTGAAGAAATCCATTCCAAATGAGTAATATTATGCCGAACCCAGTGGCCGTATGGTCGAAGGCATAGGTCTACAGCCTCTTGAGTGCGTGAATCGCGGATACGAATCCCGCTGAGAGCATGGATTTTCGTTTCTCATGTTTGTTGTGTGTCGCATAAGTAGTGGCCACTGCAACGAGCTGATCGCTCGTTCAGAGGACTTCCACTGCTCGCGCGCGCGCGCGCGCGCGCGTGTGTGTGTGTGCGTGTGTATGTATGTGTGTATGTGTTTGTTTGTTTGTTTGTTTGTTTAGTTGTTTGTCATCTAGAAACCTCGAAAAAGAAGGGGCCTAAGCTCAATATGGGCTGTAGCTCCACAGAAAAGAAAAATTCATATCGTGCTTTTCTTTATAATAAAGTTTGGTTTTAATTGTGCCAAATGGCTGACAGTCGTTAAATAACGTAAGAAATAAGGCATTATTTTAGGTGAAATGGAAAGGAGTGAATATAATCTGCCATAACCTGTTTCAAGGACCTCACCTGCATTTTTCTTCAGAAAGTGAACAAAACTCCAAATTTGACTCTCGTGGAATCGAAATAGCTACTGTTAAACACAAGTCATTGGCGTTACCACCTAAACACTTTTAGTTAGGCAAACCGAGTAATAGAATAGCTTTGCTCTGTAGGCTAGTTGTGAGTTGGGCTGCACGCCACTGCGACGGTAGCAGTCGCCAACAATCTTGCCTTTCTTTATTTAGCGACGGAATCTCTATTATGGACGTCTGAGCAGAGATTTCATGTCATATAGCTGGATTGTTTCGACAGATAACCCGCTGTTTTTATGAAGTCGCAATGTATTGAAGCCACTATTGGTAATGCATAATAAGAAGAACAAAATTCGTATCCCGCCGACAACAGACTTGTTTTCTTGTCCGGAATGCTCGTTTGAAGTCAGCTGTTGTTGCAGCCTCGTGCTTCATGCCGTTGTGGTTAATTAACATTCGTCGACTGCAGGCGTAATTTTATTTATAAATTCATTCATAATTTGAATATACTGTTTTAATTTTAGAGATTGTATTATGTCATGGAATAAAATGAAAATTGAAGTGAACACCTACAAGGTACGGTTTTTGCAGAGGAGTTTGTATCTTATTTTAAGTATATAATTGTAGAGATTATGGAGTCGAGTTAGCCGACAAAACAAATAAGGTTCTTATGCTGTATTTCAACAGTTAGTGTTGATCAGTTCTGACCGGTGTAGCTCACCCAGTATTATGGCTAGCCGATTAATTTGATGATCGAAGAATCTGGGTTCCAGACCCAGCACGGGCTAGAGATTTCTCGTATCTATTGCTTTGAGGTCCACACAAGGTACCCATTCAAAATTTGCCGTGGGGCTATTTCCCCGATTGTAAAGCGTATCTAGAGTGAAGTTAAGAGGTCTGTCCGTTTAGTGGTGAGACTAATGCGTTTTGCTATACATCATCTGCCCCCATGCTTATTGACGGCACTGTGCTTAATTAAGCCCAGAGACAATTTGGCTTTTTTCCTTTAGTGTCCGTTTTGCCGAATACAGTGATGTGATTTCCCGAATGGTGAGGAAGCCGACACGGACTTTTGCAGGTCCTACTTAAAAGAAGAATGTTCTCGAACGTTGCAGTTACTTCATATTCATTCTTCATACTTGTTAATTAAGAGGGCAAATTTTGATGAGTGTGACTTACCTTCGATTTTACACCACACAAGGCTTTCACAGTAAAAACACCACAATTACTGTCTCCCGAATTGTGACACTGTGCAGTCAGTTAAGTATATAAGAATATTTTAGGGGCGACTGCTGTCCTTATCTTTCTGGTGGTCTAGGCGGTATTTGCCCCTGAAAGTTTGGTAAATATGAGAGTACACGACGTCACACACAGATGACAGTAGTAATCACATCCAACGCTATACAATTTTTTAACTTTCCTCGGGTAATGACAGTCCTACATTTCTACCTTACTATTTGGACCGATATTGGGGACTGGACAACGAAAAGTACGGATGATGCTCAGTCCGTCCGAGAGTTAAACTTCATTATTAGAAGTCCGTCAAGAGCTCGGAAGTTTCCTTACGGTAGACGTAGAATATGGGAGCATCTCTAGAATGGAGTCACTACGTACAGGCCTGCCTTTCAGAATACGGTAACATAAACCCACAGCCTTGGGAAATATTAGACGCTCCAGGAAATGTGAAACGACAAATTATAAAACAATTTTAAATAATTTAAACTGTGGTATATATGGAACAAGTGTGATGGCCTCTACTAGTGTTTCTCAACATTTCCGGTTTCGTGGACCAATTCCCCGAGGTTATCTCAAATCACGTACCCTTAAGACACTAATCGCAGCAGCATTTCATTTGGGATATTCACATATAAGTAACATTGTTAACTGTACAATACTGTCATGTCGGTGTCAATAAACCGAAAGCTGAACACTGCAAACCTTAGCTAGAAATAGAACCTGCCAAACTTTCCCGTTGAATTTTCAACGGTAATTTCACTAGTAGATGATGTGTGGTGACAGATGATTTCCGATATTGCGATCGCCGCTCAATGCAGCCGGCCATCGCTGGCATAATGGCAGTAGCCCAAAAGGTGAATTTGCAGTTGATCCTGTAGCTATTTGAACACCAAGCTAGACATTCTTCTTCTCCTTCGTCTTCTTCTTCTTCTTCTTCTTCTTCTTCTTCTTCTTCTTTTCTTCTATTCCTCCTCCTCCTTCTTCTTCTTCTTCTTCTTCTTCTTCTTCTTCTTCCTCTTCCTCCTCCTTCATACGACTTAGGCTCGTGCCTTTTCCCCCTTCATGATACATCTATAAAATGGCCTACCTTTGTCCCTCTGTTTTGCATTTAAATGCAAGCTTTGGCAGTCTGTTACTTTTACTTCTACTGAGACGGTTTAAAATTAAGCATAAAATTGTTCCTTGTGCACGTATTGAGTTTACATGATCGACTATGACATAATGCTTGAAAAGCTATTTATCTCGTATTATCTAATGTTACAGGAAAAGTGCAGATTTGTGAGAAAATTTTAATTTTCAGCTCTTTTATAATCATGTGGCAAAGATGCCGTCTGAAACTTAAGCATTAACATCTGCAAAAATTTAATCCCCTCCCCCCCGTCACTTTTACAGGCGTGAAAGTTGATGTCATATTAGACATCTTGTTTCACGTCGATGAAGGTGATGAAAAGGCACAGACTGACCGTGGTCGAGGAGAATGTATGGACGTAAGAGAGAGGAAGTGACAGAAGGTCGGAGAGACGTGTGTATTTAGGAGCTATATGATTCGTACTTTGGGTCAGATCAAGAAAGGGGAGATGGACGGAGCATGTGGCAGGCATAGGAGAGATGCCTATAATGTTTTGGTAGAGAAAAACAAGGGTAGGAAACAAGGTCAGATGGGAGCACAATATTTAAATGGAGCTTTGATTATAATTAATTATATGTACTGGACTTATCTTGCTCAGAAGAGGGACCATTGGCGGGCTGCTGCGAATACGGTAATAAACCACTGGTTTCCACAGAATGCGGGCATTTTCTTATTTAGCTGAGGAGCTCTTAGTTTCTTATGCGAGAAACTAATCCTTGGAGTTCCTTGTATGATCATATGGTAAAAAATTTTATGTAGACAATCATCTTACTGTTTTTCCCAAGAAAATACCAAGTGTCTGAAAGATTAAGTAGACTTTGTAAGAAATATGTTGGTTCATTGATATAATTTCGAAAAATTGAAAATTTGACTCAAAATATTACACGATGATCTTAACTTGGATCAAATCCAATCATGAGAATGACTGTCAAATTTGAAAGTATTTTACTTTATTTTGATGGTTATTATGTAGCCTAGGTATGTATGTATATATACATAATATACTTTTTTTTTTTTTTTTTTTGCTGTGGCGCTGCGACCCAATGCGGGTCATGGCCTCCTCATTCTTGAGGTTTCTAGATCACACACAACGATGCACAACAGTCGGTAGGACTCCTCTGGACGAATGATCAGATCGTCGCAGAGACCTCTACCTGACAACACACAAAACTCACAACAGACAGATATCCATGCACCCTGTGGGATTCGAACCCACGATCTCAGCAGGCGAGTGGCCGCAGACCTACGCCTTAGACAGCGCGGCCACTGGGCCCGGCAGATATATATATATATATATATATATATATATATATATATATATATATATATAGGGAGGGGAGAGAGAGAGAGAGAGACAGACAGACAGACAGACAGTCAGACAGAGAGAGAGACAGAGAGAGAGTTTATTGTATAGAAGAAATGTATAACTTGCCGTTTTTCAGGCTGACTGTTCGAATGACTGACTGAATTTCTTATTTGCCTGCCGATTCATAGTTACCGACTCACAGACATAACGCCTTTGGAATACAACGCAATGTCATTTTTCTACGACTCTGAACTTGAAGCCTAAGTTACGTAATTTGAAGCAAAATTATGCGCATAGATATTTAATTTTGTGTACTCGGTAAGCTACGGGTAGAGAACCGAGGAATAGGGGTTCGAATCCCAGTAGTTGCAGAGCTCTTCTCCACAGCTTCTGCACCTCACCCGGCCTGATACTGAAAGGGTGCCGGGTTTATGTCTTGGGACTGAGACTAGAGCGCCTTAGATTAAAAGCTTCTGCTCTTCAGGTGACCAGGTTAAGAATTCTTTGAACTATGCCTTTGCTCCCCACTATACCATCGTCGTTAAGTAATCACAGGGGTGTTGATATTTTCCTGTGAACAGGAATCTGTTCACAGGAAGCAATTTCAGTGTAACAGTCACGTTTAGATGTCGCCCCGTCTGCTGTCGTCTCAGTAAGACATGTGTTTTCACAGGTGGTGACGACGTCCAGCAGCTCTGTGACGCTGGTGAGGAGGAGTTCCTGGAGATCATGGCGTTAGTCGGCATGGCGTCCAAACCACTCCACGTGCGTCGCTTGCAGAAAGCGCTTCAGGAGTGGGTGAGCAACCCGGGTAGGTACAGGGACACCCCGCACGGAAATAATTAACATGTCTGCGTGTTCTGTTTATTGATTCTAATGTTGTTTAATTAATTATTTTCGGCTGTAGTGAAGAATGAAACTGTTTAATTTGTCACGAACAGTGAATAGATAATTATATGGAAGGAGGTGGTCGTGTCGTATGTTAAAGCAGTACACTGGCATTTACTTGAAGAGGATGCCCGCGAAGTTTCCAGGGCACAAAAATCAGTATCTTGGTAAGTATTTAAACCGAGTATCTCTCACATACAAGTCGTGGCGCCAATCCACTCAGTACCTTCTTAGTATGCCGCAACCCTTTGTGTCTTTTCAATACAAGAAGAATGAATTTTAAACCAGTCAACGCAACTCTTTATGGATGAACAGATTTCTTTGCTTTGTTAAGTAATTTATCAATAAAAGGCATGTGTTTTCGACTGGGGACGATTTTGAATTTGTGAATGAGGTGAGACTGAGTGCCTTTGTACTGCGGCCACGACGGGCTCTATTGTAGCAGATCTGTGTGCTAGCTGAATATTGAGAATTTGTGAAAACTGGCTAAAAATGGAGTGTTTTAACATAAACATACAACAGTTGCATTTTTTTCCTACCAGAAATCCCACAGGGAATGGGTTGGGAAGGAATAAGATCCCTGAAACAAGAAGCCGGAGACTAACCCCGTAAGTCAGTGGCTCCCAAAGTGTGCCCCGCGATTCCCAAGGGATCCGCGACCAGTTACCAGGCAATCTGTGGATACATTTCCGTAATTGCTACTTTCAAGTTTACTTATCTTGCAATTAAGAGAATAATGTTTTGGTAAAAATAACCACGAGACCTCTCTAATTGGCGATGTTTTTATTTTGTACGATCGTTAGAAAGCCTAATTTAGAAACTTCCTGTATCAACGAAGTGAGCGACAAGACGGTTTAATTAAGGTCAAGGCATGCAATACATTGTTGCATGTGTTGATGGTATGTATTGTTACATGTGTTGATGGTATGTATTGTTACATGTGTTGATGGTATGTATTGTTACATGTGTTAATGGTCTGTATTGTTACATGTGTTGATGGTATGTATTGTTACACGTGTTGATGGTATGTATTGTTACATGTGTTGATGGTATGTATTGTTACATGTGTTAATGGTCTGTATTGTTACATGTGTTGATGGTATGTATTGTTACACGTGTTGATGGTATGTATTGTTACATGTGTTGATGGTATGTATTATTACATGTGTTGATGGTATGTATTATTACATGTGTTGATGGTATGTATTGTTACATGTGTTGATGGTATGTATTGTTACATGTGTTGATGGTATGTATTGTTACATGTGTTGATGATATGTATTCGTAGCTATCTAAAATCAGTTCTGAGATACAAATTTTTAATTCCCGATACCTATCATCCAGACACTCTATACATACGTGAACAAGGGTGTGAGGATCTGTGGTTATTTTTCGAAGCCAAACGGGGTTCGCGAGCAAAAACGTTTGGGAAACACTGCCCTAAGTGATAGCACGGACATATGTATTGGAGTTAAATCGTGTAAGTGAAGAGGTGACTATTAGGGCCACATGACGTCACGTTTAATAAATTGATGATTCATACGTATATGGTACTGATGTACGTGATTCATTTCTTGAAAGAATCATCATCATCATCATCAGCATCATGTTCAGGAAGGAGTAGGTTTGATTCCTGTTCCTTGTATCCTCAAAATGAAATTGGTCCCTCTATCTCTTCCTCGGTCGTCCTATGTGTCTTCGTCCTTTTGGTTTATATTGTAGTGCTTGTTTAGGTAACCTGTTTGTGTCCATCCTCTGTATTTCTTGAAAGAAATAGGTATTATTCCGTTACACGCCACTAAACCTTTTAACTCTTTGACAATAATGTAAATAATATATATAAATTTTGTTCGTACCTCACAGAAAACACTTTGTCTCTGTTATCACACGGTTAAATCGGGGAGGATTAGGGAAATAATCTGTTTGTTGTGACAGTCACAAAACATATAAATATCTACGTTTGTGTGATCCGGAGCTTTTAATTTGAAAATAATGGGTACACATACTCGTATTTACCACTGCGCTTAAATGGTTCAAGGCGAGCAGTAACTATACCTTCTGCCTGTTGCACCCTTTAGTATTTTTTAAATTTATGCTAGCCATCACATTGTGTACATGTAATCACGTGAACAAGCGTATTTCCGTCAGGCACAGCCCTTTATTATTCTTTTAAACACTACATGTTTCGATCAGAAGATGATCATCCTCAGCCTTTTTAATACGGAAGTCTTAAAAAAGTGTTTACCTTGTTTTTAAGACTTTCGTACTGAAACATTTGAGGATGATCAGCTTCGCCGAAATATGTAGTGTTTAACCCTTAGGCTACTAATGTCATATATATATATATATATATATATGACATTAGTAGCCTAAGGATTAATGATTTAACCCTT
>Ga0268261_10002116_pt1 | contig 14117 bp, 10 predicted proteins | sample TergutNc150P1_FD_190353 | JGI IMG/M metagenome (GOLD analysis project Ga0268261, IMG submission 190353) | Nasutitermes corniger P1 segment gut microbial community from laboratory colony in Florida, USA - Nc150 P1 (SPAdes) (version 2) | ecosystem: Host-associated > Arthropoda: Insects >... | reverse complement strand
AATCTGAAAAAGTCCCTGCAGTGGAAAGTGTTCAAGCAACGATACTTTTGGAACCTTAACATTTAAACATTTGTAGGAGGGTGTTACTTTCAGGTAACCTTCAATCTGAACATGTCGAAGCAGGGGAAACTGTTCAAAAAACGATATTATCGGAACGTTTACACTTTAAGCCTCTGTAGGCGTGTGTTACTTTCAGGTAATGTCCAATCTAAACATGTCGCAGCAGGGGAAATAGTTCAATCAAAGTTTTTATCGGAACATTAACAATTTAATTATCTGTAGGCCTGTGTTACTTTCAAGTAACCTCTAATCTGAACATGTCGCAGCAGTGGAAACGTTCAAACAACGATATCATTAGAACATTAAAACTGTAAGCATTTGTAGTCCAGTGTTTATTTCAGAGAACGTCAAATCTGAACATATCGCTGCAGGGAAAGTTTTCAAACAACGATATTATCGGAACCTTAACACTTTAAGAACCTGCATGCTACTGATACTTTTAGGTTATATCCAATCTGAACATGTCGTTGCAGGGAAAGTTTTCAAACAACGATATTTTGGGAACATTAACAATTTAAGCCTCTGTAGGCCAGTGTTACTTTCAGGTAACGCCCAATCTGAACATGTTGCAACAGGGGAAAATTTTCGAACAACGATTTTATCGGAACCTTAACACTTTAGGCCTCTGTGGGCCAGTGATACTTTCACGTAACACCCAATCTGAACATGTCGCAGAAGGGGAAAATTTTCAAACAAAGTTATTAATGGAACATTAACAATTTAAGCCTCTGTAGGCCAGTGATATTTTCAGGTAACTTCTAATCTGAACATGTCGCAGTAGGGGAAATAGTTCAAACAACGATATTATCGGAACTTTAACACTTTAACATTCTGTAGGCCAGTGTTACATTCAGGTAACTTTCAATCTGAAAATGTCGCAGCAGTTGAAAGTGTTCAAACAACGATATTATCGGAACCTTAAAAATTGAAGCCCCTGTAAGCGGTGTTACTTTTTTGGTAACTTCCAATCTGAACATTTCGCAGCAGTGGAAATATTTCAAACAACGATATTATCGGAACCTTAACAATTTAAGCTTCTGTAGGCCAGTGTTACTACCAGGTAACTTTAAATCTGAACATGTTGCTGCAGTGGAAGTGTTGAAACAAAGATATCATCGGAACATTAACACTTTAAGCCTATTTAGTCCAGCGTTACTTTCAGGTAACGTCAAATCTGTAGATGTCGCTACAGGGAAAGTTTTCAGACAACGATATTATTGGAACCTTAACACTTTAAGCCCCTGCATGCCACTGATACTTTCAGGTAACGTCCAATCTGAAAATGTCGCTGCAGGGAAAGTTTTCCAACAACGATATTATCTGAGCATTAAATCTTAAAGCCTCTGTAGGCCAGTGTTACTTTCAGGTAACGTCCAATCCGAACATGTCGCAGCAGGGGAAAGGGTTCAAACAACGATATTATCGGAATATTAACACTTTAAGATCCTGTAGGCAAGTGTTACTTTCAGGTATCGTCTAATCTAAACATGTCGCGGCAGGTGAAAGAGTTCAAACAACGATATTATCGGGTCATTATCACTTCAAGCTTCTGGAGGCAAGTGTTACTTTCAGGTAACGTCAAATCTGAACATGTCGCAGCAGGGGAAAGTGTACAAACAACGATAATATCGGAAAATTAACACTTAAACATCTGTAGGCTAGTGTTACTTTCAGGTAACAACCAATCTGAACATGTCGCAGCAGGGGTAAGTGTTCAAACAATGATATTATTGGAAACTTAACATTTTAAGCCACTCTAGGCCAATGTTACTTTCAGGTAACTTCCAATATGAACATGTCGCAGCAGGGGAAAATTTTCAAGCAAAAATATTATCGGAACATTAACTTTTTAAGCCTTTGTAGGCTAGTGTTACTTTCAGGTAACGTCCAATTTCAACATGTCGCAGCAGGGGAAATGGTTCAAACAACGATATTAGCGGAACATTAACACTTTTAGCTTCTGTATGCCATTGTTATTTTCAGGTTAATTGAAATCTGGGCATGTCGCAGCAGGGGAAAGATTTCAAACAACGATTTGATCGGAATATTCACACCTTAAACCACAGTAGGCCAGTGTTACTTTCAGGTAACATCGAAACTGAACATGTCGCAGCAGCGGAAATAATTCAAACAACGATGTTATTGGAACTTTAACAATTTAAGCCTCTGTAGGCCAGTGTTACTTTCAGGTAAACACCAATCTGAACAGGTCGCAGCAGCGGAAATGTTTCGAACAACGATATTATCGGAACTTTAACAATATGAGCCTCTATAGGCCACAGTTACTTTCAGGTAACCTCCAATCTGAACATGTCGCTTCAGGGGAAAGTGTTCAAACAACGATATTATCGGAACATAAACAATTTAAGCTTCTGTAGTCCATTGTTACTTTCAGATAACGACCAATCTGAACATGTCGCAGCAGCGGAAAGTGTTCAAACAACGATATTATCGGAACCTTAAGAATTTAAGCCTCTGTAGTCCAGTGTTCCTTTCAGGTAACGTCTAATCTGAACATGTCGCAGCAGTGGAAAAGGTTCAAACAACGATATTATCGGAACTTTAACAATTTAAGCTTCTGTAGGCCATTGTTAGTTTCAGGTAACGTCCAATCTGAACATGGCGGAGCAGGGCGAAAGTGTTTAAACAACGATATTATCGGAACATTAACAGTTTAAGCCTCTGTAAGTCAGAGTTACTTTCAGGTTACGTCCAATCTGATCATGTCGCAGAAGAGGAAATTTTTCATACAAAGATATTATCGAATTCTTAACACTTTAAGCCTCTATAGCCCAGTGTTACATTCAGGTATCGTCCAATCTAAACATGTCGCTGCAGTGGAAATTTTTCAAATAACGATATTATTGGAACTTTAACAATTTAAGCCTTTGTAGGCCATTGTTAGTTTCAGGTAACGTGCAATTTGAACATATCACAGCAGGGGAAAGTGTTCAAACAACCATATTATCGGACCATTAACACTTTAAGCCTCTCTAAGCCAGAGTTACTTTCAGGTAACGTCAAATCTGAACATGTCGCGGCAGGGGAAATTGTACAAACAACGATATTATCGCAACATTAACACTTAAAGCCTCTGTAGGCCAGTATTACTTTCAGGTAACCTCCAATCTGTATATGTCGCAGCAGGGGAAAGTGCTGAAACAACGATATTATGGGAACATTAACAGTTTAAGCCTCTGTAGGCCAGTGTTACTTTCAGGTAAATTCGAATCTGATTTTTTCGCTGGAGGGGAAAATGTTCAAAAAACGATATTGTCGGAACATTAACACTTTAAGCCTCTTTAGGCCAGTGTTACTTTCAGGTAACGTCCGGTCTTAACATGTCGCTGCAGTGGAAAATTTTCAAACAAGGATAATATCTGATCCTTAACAATTAAAGCCACTGTAGGCAAGAGTTACTTTCAGGTATCGTCCAATCTGAATATGTCGCAGCAGGGGAAGTGTTCATACAACGATATTATCGGTAAATTAACACATTAAGCTTCTGTAGGCCAGTGTTACTTTCAGGTAACGTCCAATCTGAACATGTCGCAGCAGGTGAAATGTTTCAAACAACGATATTATCGGAACATTAACAGTTAATTTTCTGTAGTCCAGTGTTACTTTCAGGTAATGTCCAATCTGAACAATACGCAGCAGGGAAAATAGTTCAAACAACGATATTATGTAAATATTAAAATTTAAACCTCTGTATGCCAGGGTTACTCTCATGTAACTTCCATTCTGGACATGTCGCAGCAGGGAAAAGTGTTCAAACTATGATACTATCGGAACATTAAATTTTTAAGTCTTTGTACGCCAGTGTTACTTACAGGTAACGACCAATCTGAACATGTCGCAACAGGAGAAAGTGTGCAAACAACAACATTATCGGCACCTTAACAAATTAAAGAATATGTAGGCCAGTGTTACTTTCACGCAAACTCCAATCCGAAAATGTCGCAGCAGGGGAAAGGTTTCAAACAGCGATATTATCGGAACAATAACACTTTAAGGTTCTGTAGTCCAGTGTTACTTTCAGGTAACTTCCAATCTGAACATGTCGCAGCAGGGGAAAGATTTGAAACAAAGATAATATCAGAACATTAATAATTTAAGCTTTTGTAGGCCAGTGTTACTTTCAGGTAACGTCCAATCTGAACATGTCGCAGCAGGGGAAATGTTTCAAACAACGATATTATCGGAACATATTACATATTAACCCTATGTAGGCCAGTGTAACTTTCAGGTAACGTCCTATCTGAACATGTTGCAGCAAGGGAAAGTGTTCAAACATCGATATTATCGGATCATAAATAATTTAAGCTTCTGTAGGCGAGTGTTACTTTCAGGTAACGTCCAAACTGAACATGTCTCAGCAGGGGAAAGAGATCAAAGGTATTATCGGAACATTAACAATTTAAGCCTCTGTAGGCCAGAGTTACATTCAGGTAACGTTCAATCTGAACATGTCGCTGCAGGGTAAAGAATTCAAACAACGATATTATCGGAATATTAACAAATTAAAACTGTGTAGGCCAGAGTTACTTTCAGGTAACGTCCAATCAGAACATGTCGCAGGAGGGGTTAGGGTACAAACAACGATATTATAAGAACATTAACACTTTAAGTCTCTGTAGACAAGTGTTACTTTCATGTCACGTCCAATCTGAACATGTTGCGGCAGGGGAAAGTGTTGAAACAACGATATTATCGGAATATTAACAAATTAAGCCTCTGTAGGCCAGTGTAACTTTGAGGTAACATCCTATCCGAACATGTCGCAGTTGGGGAAATGGTTCAAACAACGATATTATTGTAACATTAACAATTAAAGTCTTAGTAGGCCAGTGTTACTTTCAGGTAACGTCCAATCTGAACATATCGCAGCAGTGGAAATTGTTCAAACTATGATATTATCGGAACTTTAACAATTTAAGCGTCTGTCGTTCAGGGTTACTTGCAGGTGACGTCCAATCTGAGAATGTCGCAGCAGTGGAAAGGGTTCAAACAACGATATTATTGCATCCTTAACACTTTAAGCCTCTGTAGGCCAGTGCTACTCTCAGATAACGTCCAATGTGAGCATGTCGCAGCAGTGGAAACGGTTCAAACAACGATATAATAGGAAAATTAACACTTTAAGAGTCTGTAGGCCAGGGTTACTTTCAGGTAACGTCCAATCTGTACATGTCGCAGAAAAACTCCGTGGCCTTAGTCCGCGAGCGAACTATACCGACAGAGCGGCCGCCGCCAGTCGGCGAAGTTAGTGCCAACTTTTGCGGGTAGAGGGGTTGTCACGTGGTCAGCGCAACGGGTCCCACGGCCGTTAATCTCTGTTTTCTAGAACTGGAGCCGCTACTTTTTTATTCAAGTAGCTCCTCAATTAAGTACATGTCGCAGCAGGAGAAAAAATTCAAACAATGATATTATCGGAACATTTACACGTTATGCCATTGTAGGCCGTGGTTACTTTCACGTAACGTCCAATCTGAACATGTCGCAGCAGGGGAAATGTTTCAAATAACGATTTTATCTTATCATTAACAATTTAAGACTCAGTAGGTCAGTGTTACTTTCAGGTAACCTCCAATCTGAATATTTCGCAGCAGGGGAAAGAATTCAATCAAAGATATTATCGGAACATTAACAATTTAAGATTATGTAGGCCAGTGTTACTTTTAGGTAACGTCCAATCTGAACATGTCGCAGCAGGGGAAAGTGTTCAAATAACGATATTATCGGAACGTTAGCAATTTAAGCCTCTATAGGCCAGTGTTACTTTCAGTTGAGTTCCAATCTGAACATGTCGAAGCAGGTGAAATAGTTCAAACAACGATATTATCGAAACATTTACAACTTAATCCTCTCTATGCCAGGGTTACTTTCAGGTAACGTCCAATCTTAACATGTCGCAGCACGGGATAGATTTCAAACAACGATATTATCGGAACATTAACACTTTAAGCTACTGTAGGCCAGTGTTACTTTCAGGTAACGTAAAAAATGAACATGTCGCAGCAGGGGAAAGTGTTCAAACAACTATATTATCTGAAACTTAACACTTTAAACTCTGTAGGCCAGTGTTACTTTCAGGCAACGTCCAAACTGAACATGTTGCTGGAGGCAAAAGAGTTCAAGCAACGATATTATTGGAACCTTAACACTTTAAGTTTATGTACCACATTGTTACTTTCAGGTATCGTCCAATCTGAACATGTCGTTGCAGTGGAAATTGTATAAACAACGATTTTTTCGGAACATTAACACTTTAAGCCTCTGTAGTCCAGTGTTACTTCCAAGTAACGTTCAATCTGAGTATGTCGCAGGAGGGGAAAACGTTCAAACAACGATATTAGAGGAACATTTACAATTTAAGCCTCTGTAGCCCAGTGTTACTTTGAGGTAAGGTCCAATCTGAATATGTCTTAACAGGGGAAAGTTTTCTAACAAAGATATTATCGGAACATTAATAATTTATGCCTCTTATGTCAGTGTTACTTTCAGGTAACGTTCAATCTGAATATGTCGCAGCAGGGGAAGATTTCAAACAACGATATTACGGGATATTAACACATTAAAACACTGTAGGCGAGGGCTACTTTCACGTAACGTCCAATCTGAACATGTCGCAACAGGGGAAAGTGTTCAAACAACGATATTATCGGAACATTAACACTTTGAGCCTCTGTAGGCCAGTGTTACTTTCGGGAAACGTCCAACCTGAACATGTCGCAGCAGGGGAAAGGTTTCATACAACGATATTATCGGAACATAAACACTTTAAGCATCTGTAGGCCAGTGTTACTTTCAGGTAACGTCCAATCTGTACATGTCTCAGAAGGGGAAAGTGTTCAAACAACGATATTATCGAAACTTTTACACTCTATGCCCCTGTAAGCCAGTGTTACCATCAGAAAACATTCAACCTGAACATGTCGCAGCAGGGAAAGTTTTCAAACAAACGATATTATCGGAACCCTAAAAATTTAAGTCCCTTTAGGCCAGTCTTTCTTTCAGGTATCTTCCCCTCTGAACAATTCGCAGCAGGGGAAAGGGTTCACACAACGATATTATGTGAACATTAACACTTCCAAACTCTGTAGGCTAGTGTTACTTTCAGGTAACTTCCAATTTGAACATGTTGCAGCAGGGGAAAGAGTTCAAACAATGATGTTATTGGAACATTAACACATTAAGGCCTGTAGGCCAGCGTAACTTTCATGTAACCTCAAATCTGAAAATGTCGCGGCAAGGGAAAGTGTGCAAACAACGATATTAACGGAACATAAACAATTTAAGCCTCTGTAGGCCAGTGTTACTTTCAGGTAAAGTCCAATCTGAACATGTCGCAGCAGGGGAAGGTTTCAAACAACGATATTATCAATATATTAACACTATTAAAACTCTGTAGGCAAGTGCTACTTTCAGGTAACTTCCAATCTGAACTTTTCGCAGGAGGGGAAGGATTCAAACAACGATATTATCGGAACATTAACTATTTAAGCTTCTGTAGGCCAAGTAAAAATTACCTGAAACTAACAATGGCCTACAGATACTTAAAATGTTAAGGTTCCGATAATATGATTGTTTCAACACTTTCCACTGCTGCGACATGTTCAGAGTTGACGTTACCTGAAAGTAACACTGGCCTACAGAGGTTTAATGTATTAAGGTTCCGATAATATCGTTGTTTAAACCATTTCCCCTGCTGCGACATGTTCAGATTGGAAGTTACCTGAAAGTAACACTGGCCTACAGAGGCTTAATGTGTTAATGTTGTGATAATATCGTGGTTCCAACCATTTCCCTAGCTGCGACATGTTCAGATTGGAGGTTACCTGAAAGTAACACTGGCCTACAGAGTCTTAAAATGTTAAGTTTCCGATAATATCGTTGTTTGAACACTTTTCCCTGCTGCGACATGTTGAGATTGGAAGTTACCTGAAGGTAACTCTGGCCTACATATGCTTAAAGTGTTAATGTTCCGATAATATCGTTGTTTGTACCCTTTCACCTGCTGCGACATGTTCAGATTGGAAGATAGCTGAAAGAAACTCTGGCGTACCGAGGCTTAAAGTGTTATTGTTCCGATAATATCGTTGATTGAACACTTTCCCCTGCTGCGATATGTTCAGATTGGAAGTAAAATTCAAGTAACTCTGGCCTACAGAATCTTAAAGTGCAAATGTTCCAATAATATCGTTGTTTGAAAATTTCCCTTGCTGCGATAAGTTCAGATTGGGCGTTATCTGAAATTAACACTGCCCTACAGAGTCTTAAATTGTTAAAGTTACGATAATAGCGTTGTTTGAACAATTTCAGCTGTTGCGACATGTTCAGATTGGACGTTACCTTAAAGTAACATTGGTCTATAGATTCCTAAAATTTTAATGTTCCGATAATATAGTTTTTTGAACACTTTCCCCTGCTGCGACATGTTCAGATTGAACTTTACCTGAAAGTAACACTGGCCTACAGAGCCTCAAATTTAATTGTTCCGATAATATCTTTTTTTGAACTATTTCCTCTCCTGCGACATGTTCATATTGGACGATACTTGAAGGTAACACTGTCTACTGAGTCTTAAGTTCTTATTGTTCCAATAGTATCGTTGATTGGACACTTTCCCATGCTGCGACATGTCCAGATTGGATGTTACCTGAAAGTAACCGTGGCCTACAGAGGCTTAAATTGTTAATGTTCCGATAATTTCGTTGTTTGAACCACTTCCCCTGCTGCGACATGTTCAGTTTAGGAGTAATCTGAAAGTAACACTGGCCTACAGAGTCTTAAAGAGTTAAGGTTCCGATAATATCGTTGTTTGAACCATTTCCCCTGCTGCGACCTGTTCAGATTGGACGTTACCTGAAAGTAACACTGGCCTACAGAGTCTTAATTTGTTAATGTTCCGATAATATCGTTGTTTGAACACTTTCCCATGCCGCGATATGTTCAGATTGGAAGTTATCTGAAAGTAACCCAGGCCTACAGAATTTTAAAGTGTTAATGTTCCGATAATATCGTTGTTTGAACCCTTTCCCCTCCTGCGACATGTTCAGATAGGACGTTACCTGAAAGTAACACGGGCCAACATTGGCTTAAAGTGTTTATGTTCAGATAATATCGTTGTTTGAACAATTTCCCCTGCTGCGACATATTCAGATTAGACATTACCTGAAAGTAACACTGTCCCACAGAGCCTTAAATTGTTAATGTTCCGATAATATCGTTGTTTGACCTCTTTCCCCTGCTGCGACATGTTCACATTGGTTGTTACATGAGCGTTGCAATGGCTTAGATTGATATAATATATTATTGTTCCAATAATATCTTTGTTTGAACACTTACCCCTGCTGCGACATGTTAAGATTGGTCGTTACCTGAAAGTAACACTGGCATACTGATGCTTAAAGTGTTTATGTTCCGATAATATCGTTGTTTGAACTATTTTTTCCCTGCCTTGATATATTCAGATTGGGCGTTACGTGAAAGTAACACTTGCCTACAGAGCCTTAAAGTATTATGATTCCTTTAATATCGTTGTTTGAACACTTCCCCTGCTGTGAAATGTTCAGATTGGACGTTTCCTGAAAGTAACACTGTCGTACGATGGCTTAAATTGTTAAGGTTCCAGTAATATCGATGTTTGGCGCCTTTCACCTGCTGAGACATGTTCAGTTTGGACGTTACCTGAAAGTAACACAGGCCTACAGAGTCTTAAATAGTTAATGTTCCGATAATATCGTTGTATGAAATTTTTCCCCCTCTGCGACATGTTTAGATTGGACGTTACCTGAAAGTAACATTGGCATAAAGAAATTTAAAGTGTTAATGTTTCGAGAATGTCGATGTGTGAAACATTTCCCCTGCTGCGACATGTTCAGATTGGAAGTTACCTGAAAGTAACACTGTCCTACAGAGGCTTAAATTGTTAATGTTCCGATAATATCGTTGTTTGAAGTCTTTCCCCTGTCGCGACATATTCAGATAGGACGTTCCCTGAAAGTAACACTGGCCTACAGAGGCTTAAATTGTTAATGTTCCAATAAAATCGTTGTTTGAAATATTTCCCCTGCTGCGTAATGTTCAGATTGGACTTTACTTGAAAGTAACACTGGCCTAAATAGGCTTAAAGGGTAAAGGTTCCGATAATATCGTTGTTTAAACCTTTTCCCCTGCAGCGACTTGGACGTTAGCTGAAAGTAACTCTGGCCTAAAGAGGCTTAAAGTGTTAAGTTTCCGATTATATCGTTGTTTGAATGCCTTCCCCTGCTACGACATGTTCAGATTGAACGTTACTTGAAAGTAACACTTGCCTAGAGGAGCTTAAAATGTTAAGGGTCCGATGATATCGAATTTGATCACTTACATCTGCTGTGACATGTTCAGATTGGTAGATACCTGAAGGTAACACTGGCATACAGAAACTTAAAGTGTTAATGACCCGATAATATCGTTGTTTGAACCCTTTCCCCTGTTGCGACATGTTCAGATTGGACCTTACCTGAAAGTAACACTGGCCTACAGAGGCTTAAATTGTAAATGTTCCGATAAAATCGTTGCTTCAAAACTTTCCCCTGCTGCGACATGTTCAGTTTGGAAGTTAACTGAAAGTAACACTGTCCTACAGATGGTTAAATTGTAAATGTTCCGATAAAATCTTTGTTTGAAAAGTACCCCCTGCTGCGAGATGTTAAAATTGGACGTTACCTGAAAGTAACACTGGAATACAGGTGCTTAAAGTGGTAAGGTTCCGATAATATCGTTGTTTTAAACCTAACCCCTGCTGCGACATGTTCAGATTGGAATTTACCAGAAAGTAACACTGGCCTACAGAGGAAAAATTGTTTAATTTACGATAATAGCGTTGTTTGAGTCCTTTCCACTGCTGCGTCATGTTGAGATTGGACGTTACCTGAAAGTAACACTGGCCTCCAGAAGCTTAACGTGTTATGATTCCGATAATATCTTTGTTTGAACTCTTTCCCCTGCTGCGACATGTTCAGATAGGAGGTTACCTCAAAGTAACATTGGCCTACAGAGCCTGAATGTGTTAATGTTCCTATATTATCGTTCTTTGAACACTTTCCCATGGAGCGACATGTTCAGATTGGAGGTTACATAAAAGTAACCCCGGCTTACAAATGTTTAAAGTGTTAAGTTTCTTCTAATATCGTTTGCTTGAAACATTTACTCTGCCGCGACATGTTCAGATTGGAAGTTACCTGAAAGTAACACGGGCCTACAGGGGATTAAAGTGTTAATGTTCCGATAATCTCTTTGTTTGAACCCTTTCCCCTGCTGCGACATGTTCAGAATTGTCGTTAACTGAAAGTAACACTATCCTACAGAGGCTAAAATTGTTAATGATCCGATAAAATCTTTGTTTGATATCTTTCCCCTGCTGCTACATGTTCAGATTAGTTGTTACATGAAAGTTACACTGGCCTACAGAGGCTAAAGTTTTAAATGTTCCGAAAATATCGTTGTTTGAACACTTTCCCCTGCTGCGACATGTTCAGATTGGACGTTACCTGAAAGTAACACTGGCCTACAGTGGTTTACATAGTTAATGTATCGATAATATCGTTGTTTGAACACTTTCCCCTGCTGCGATATGTTCAGATTGGGCTTTACCTGAAAGTAACACTGCCATACAGATGGTTTAAGTGTTAATGTTCCCATAATATCGTTGTTTGAACACTTTCCCCTGCTGCGACATGTTCAGATTGGACGTTACCTGAAAGTAACAATTGCCTACAGAGGCTTAAAATGTTAACGTTCCGATAATATCGTTCTTTGCACTATTTCCCCTGCTGTGACATATTCGGATTGAAAGTTACCTGAAAGTAACACTGGCCTACATACCCCTAATCTATTAATGTTCCGATAAAATCATTGTTTGAACTCTTTCCCCTGCTGCGATATGTTCAGATTGGATGTTACCTGAAAGTAACACTGGCCTACATAATCTTAAAATGTTATGTTTCCTATAATATCGTTATTTGAAAAAATTCCCTAGCGGCGACAAGTTCAGATTGGAAGTTGCCTAAAAGTAACACTGTCGTACAGTGGCTTCAATTGTTAAGGTATCAATAATATCGTTGTTTGAATTTTTCCCCTGCTGCGACATTTTCAGATTGGACGTTACCTGAAAGTAACAATGGCATACAGAGTCTTTAATTGTTAATGTTTCGATAATGGCGTTGTTTGAAACATTTCCCCTGCTGCGACATGTTGAAGTTGGATGACACCTGAAAGTAACACTGGCCTAGAGTGTCTTAAATTGTTAATGTTGCGATAATATCATTGTTTGAATCTTTAAAGTTAATCATGATCAGATTGGGCGTTACCTGAAAGTAACTCTGACCTACTGACACTTACAGTGTTAATATTCCGATAATATCGTTGCGACATGTTAAGATTGGGCGTTACCTGAAAGTAACACTGGCCTACAGAGATTTAAAGTGTTAATGTTCCGATAATATCATTGTTTGAAACCTATACCCTACTGCGACATGTTCAGATTGGAAGTTACCTGAAAGTAACAGTGACCTACAGAGGTTTAAAGTGTTAATGTTCCGATAATATCGTTGTTTGAATCCTTTCCCCTGATGCGGCATGTTCAGATTGGAATTTACCTGAAAGTAACACTGGCCTACAGAAGCTTAAATTGTTAATATTCCGATAATATCGTTGTATGTACAATTTCCCCTGCTGCGGCATGTTCAGATTGGACGTTACCTGACAATAACACTGGCCTACAGAAGTTTATAGTGTAAATGTTCCGATAATATCATTGTTTGAAACATTTCAACAGCTGCGACATGTTCAGATTGGAAGTTACCTCAAAGTAACACTGGCATACAGAGGCTTATAATGTAAATAATCCGATAATATCGTTATTTGAACACTTTCCCCTGCTGCGACATGTTAAGATTGGAAGTTACCTGACATTAACACTAGCCTACAGGGGCTTAAAGTGTAAATATTCCGATAATATCGTTGTTTGAAACATTTCCCCTGCTGAGACATGTTCAGATTGGAAGTTACCTGAAAGTACCACTGGCCGACACAGGCTTAAATTGTTAAGGTTCCCATAATATCGTTCTTTGAACCATTTTCACTGCTGCGACCTGTTCAGAAAGAAGTTAACTGAGAGTAACACTGGCCTACAGAGGCTTAATATGTTAACGTTCCGATAATGTCGTTCTTTGAAATATTTCCACTGCTGCGACATATTCAGAATGGAAGTTACCTGAAATTAGCACTGGCCTACAGAGTCTTATATTGTTAATTTTCCGATAATATCGTTGTTTCAAACATTTCCACAGTTACGACATGTTCAGATTGGCCGTTACCTGAAAGTAACACTGGCCTACAGAGGCTTAAAGTGTTGAGGTTCCCATAATAACCTTGTTTGAAACACTTCCCCTCTAGCGACATGTTCAGATTGGACGTTACCTGAAAGTAACTCTGGCCTACAGAGGCTTAAAGTGTTAAGGTTCCGATAATAGCGTTGCTTGAACCATTTCCACTGCTGCGACATGCTCACATTGGACGATACCTGAAAGTAACACTGGCGTACAGAGACTTAAAGTGTTAATGTTCCAATAATATCCTTGTTTGAACAATTTCCACTGCTGCGACATTTTCAGATTGGAAGTTACCTGAAAGTAACACTGTCCTACAGTGTTTAAAATTGTTAATGTTCCGATAGTACCGTTGTTTGAAAAATTTCCACTGCTGCGACATGTTTAGATTGGAATTTACATGAAAGTAACACAGACCTAAAGAAGCTTAATGTGTTGATGTCCTGATAATATCGTTGTTTGAACAGTTTCCCTTGCTGCGACATGTTCAGATTGGACGTTACCTGAAAGTAACACTGGCCTACAGAAGCTTTAATTGTTAGTGTACCGATAATATCGTTGTTTGAACCCTTTCTCCTCCTGCGACATGTTCAGATTTTATGTTACCTGAAAGTAACACTGTCCTACACAGGCTTAAATTGTTAATGTTCCGATAATATCGTTTTTGAACACTTTCACCTG
>Ga0268261_10002115_pt1 | contig 14122 bp, 8 predicted proteins | sample TergutNc150P1_FD_190353 | JGI IMG/M metagenome (GOLD analysis project Ga0268261, IMG submission 190353) | Nasutitermes corniger P1 segment gut microbial community from laboratory colony in Florida, USA - Nc150 P1 (SPAdes) (version 2) | ecosystem: Host-associated > Arthropoda: Insects > Digestive... | reverse complement strand
GAGCTGATCACTCGTCCAGAGGAGTCCTACCGACTGTGCTGCGTCGTTGTGTGTGATCTAGAAACATCAAGAATAGGTGCTCCATATATATATATATATATGACATTAGTAGCCTAAGGGTTAATGCAGAGTTTCTTATCCAGCGTGCCATTACATTTGGAAATTAAACATGTTTCCACACAGGTAACAATCATTCACAAAGCTTCATAATGGCAGTTAGAATTGGTACAGTCCTATTCTATCACTTCACTTCTTCAAGCATTGTTATTTTTAATTTTTTTGTGTTTTTACCATTAGCAAGATGTTTAGGATTTTTAATTCATGGAGTTTAATTTACAGGTTTCATTACCAGCCAAATAATTAAATAAAATGTACATTGAACTTGGGAAGAATGAGTTTCTCATATTCAAGACATCTGACCATACTACCTTTCTCAGGTACCGGTACAAATATTGTAACACAGGACACACACTTACTACATTGATTCTGGCAAGCTGAGAGCTCTGGGAAGTTCTACTACATCAACTACAGGATAATGCAGTCAGTTTGAGGCCTTACCTTATTCAGTATCCTCCCCTGAATCAGTTTCACACACTTGAGTGTCAACTCACTCTCCTTCTCAGTCATTTCCCATGGCTCATACACATCTTTGCTAGGGGACTTTAGCACCACAGGGCTGGCTCGACCCTCATTTGTCGCCTTGGCCACCATGTTGCACACCTCCTGCAAGCAAAAAATGCATAAGTACTTATATAAATCCACAGTCCTGAAACAAGAGATCATAATCACTTGTTCCCTTTGCACTGTTTATTTAGCAATACCATCAGTAACATGTCTCTTGTTCGTTACAATGTTCTGTAAGGTAAAAAAAAAGGTAAAGTGCACCCTTGTACAGGCACTGAGGCTCTGTACAGGCCATACGGCCCAAAGGGGGAGTAGAGGCATAGCTCTACTCTTTCATGACCAACGGCACTAAAAGGGGGTGAGGGGTCAGTGTCATGCCCCGGCTGCTCTTTACCCCGGGAAAGACGCAGTACCCATTGTACAGGAGGCTGGGTGGGCCCCAGGGCCAGTCTGGACAGGTGCAGAAAATCTGCCCCCACCAGGATTTGATCCCCGGACCATCCAGCCCGTAGCCAGTCGGTATACCAACTACGCTACCCAGCCTACATGTTCTACTGTACTGCAGTAAAAAACAGAGACATCTATGCCAATGCAGAGCTTTGACTTGTGCATTGAACCTGGCTTCAGTGGAGAGGAGATATGTAAGTATACTAGCAATCACACAATGAATCATTTGTGATGTCCCTGCATTTAGTACAGTAATAATTGTTCTGGGATATGAAGTATACAATTATTACCGTAAATGTACTTTCACTCTTACGTATGTAGTTCAGTTTATGAAACTAAAAGCCCTTGTGCATCCAGCTCTTGCTCTGAAATGTAGAAAACCATCGAACAAAAACCATGCAGGATGTGATAAGACAAAAAGTGATGAAGTTATTCACACAGAAATTTAAAGTTTAAACTTTAACAGATGAAGAGGGCAATATTGTCCCATTAAATGTACATCATTTTTGTCCAAATGAGATAACAGTGTCACACAGTGGGCAATAAAATTAAATGGTGTTCTGGCTGCAGCGAATGCTGGCATTTAATAGGCCATATGCTAAAGGTTCAGGAAACTGTAAATTAAAACACCTGGAAATAACAAATAAAAAAAGACTCATAGTGAAATAAATAAAATAAATGCAATATTTTTATAAGATCCACAAAATGGTTTGTAGGTTATTTAATCATGCAGTGTCACTTTGATATATTAACATGCATACAGTTACCTGCGAAGACAGAAAAGGGAAGCAGTCATAACCACTGTATGTACTACTATGGTGATTGGCATTAAGAACTAAAGAATATCATTAAAAAACCTCAATACTATGGCTCAGCACAAAAACAGCTACCTCTCAGACACCTTACGGTTAATTAAAGAAACAAACGTAATATCCTTACAAAGCAAATGTCTTAATTTCAGTCTCTCACCTTCTCTGACTTGGTAAAGTCACAACTTCGAGTTGTCTGTGTAATTTTATCAATTCCTAACCGTTCCCGCAACAGTAACATGTGACGTACACGTTCCACTTCTTCCAGCCTTGTCAGTTTCTCCAGCTCCCACTGGTGATCAAAGATGAGGCTGTCACCACGAGGCCGCCACCCATGCAGATTCTCTTCACCACGTACATATGTTGAACTTGTGTCAAGAACCCGACGCTGACGACGCTGAACGCCTGTGCTCAAGGAATATAATGCTTGTTAACACCTGTCTACCGTTTACTGTTCCATGTCATTTCCGTATTTAGTAAGTATGCAACGCGGCTGTGTCAGCAGCTGTTACTGAGTGTTAAACACTTACCATAACAGGAAATGCATGAAATTAACATTATATCTTAAAAAAAAAATTTATTTTATGAAATTTGCTATTTTTGGGAGAATTTTTGCAGTAAACGTTCTGTAAAATCACCTCAAAAATTTTAGTGAAGACACCCTCCACAATACCAAATTCTTTATCTGAAGCTATTCAAGTCAATCAGAGATGAAATATATGGACAGACATAACCTCGTCTATATCATTCCCTTTACACAAAACTGAAAAACACAGTACTAACTCCATGACATAGATGCCTCAGCTCTATACAGTTATTTAGATATCCAACACCACTGTTGTTAGGAACCCTTTGGTTCAGCAATACCATTTCAATAACCTGGTATTCAGTCTTATCCTCAGCCTAAATCAAGAGACAGCATGAACATAGGAGTGGGGTGAGAGTCCCTTGGCACTGTAGCCTTTCATGCATTTACTTTTCCAGCCAGTGATACAGGACAAGTATGAAGCACTGGTGGAATGAAAGTAAAGTAATGGAAAGTAAGAGTATAAGAATGAGGAAAGGCAGTGGAAAATGGCAGACACCTCTTATTTCTGGTAAACAACAATGTACTACACATGTTGTTAGAGTGAATTAAAACAACATGGAAGGGGAGCGTGGATTTACTATCAAAGAGATGGCAAGCAGGGTATATATTAGAACTTTAAGTTGTACAAATACAAGCAATGCTACGGATAAGGGAAAAAATATATTTAAAGTTAAATTGAATGGGAGACTAAAGATGAAAATTTGAAAAGAAGGGCATGTAAATGCCAACTGGGGTAATGCTACTGTAGAACAGGAACTGTAGAGATGTAAAACTGAGTGCACACGTGACTAAGAATATCCCGGGACGGCTCTCTGCAACAACCAGGTGTTAAGCAAACACAGACATATGTCACTGAGACTTAATTCTATTAGATGATTCAGTCATTGAATGATTGATAGAAAGACAACTGGCAGGGAAAAACTACCCTATGGCCACTTTACTCAACACAAATCCCATATGGACTACTCTGGCAGTGTGACTGGGGCTCTGTAGTGACAAGACAGTGATTTCAGTCAGACATAGTCTGATGATGTAGCTAATAATTATTAACTAATTATAATTAGCTGTCTCAAAACAGTTGTAGGTAAATCACACAGTGAGGGAGATCTAACAAGTAAACAATCTCTGCAAGTAGTGTTTGTTGTCTCTGTGTTACTACACAGTGCTGTATGAACATTGTTGTCTCTGTGTTACTACACAGTGCTGTATGAACATTGTTGTCTCTGTGTTACTACACAGTGCTGTATGAACACTGTTGTCTCTGTGTTACTACACAGTGCTGTATGAACACTGTTGTCTCTGTGTTACTACACAGTGCTGTATGAGCATTGTTGTCTCTGTGTTAGTACACAGTGCTGTATGAACATTGTTGTCTCTGTGTTACTACACAGTGCTGTATGAACATTGTTGTCTCTGTGTTACTACACAGTGCTGTATGAGCATTGTTATCTCTGTGTTAGTACACAGTGCTGTATGAACATTGTTGTCTCTGTGTTACTACACAGTGCTGTATGAACACTGTTGTCTCTGTGTTACTACACAGTGCTGTATGAACATTGCTACTTTTTTTACACTCTCGTATCTATTGACAATGCCAATTATTAACATCCTCGGGCCACACGTAATGCCAGGGGTTCACCAGCCAACACGTAAACGTTCTGAGAACCCTCTCCATCCTGATGATGAGGACAATGATGGTTCTCATGTTGGTTTTTTTTAACCATTTAACCACCTGGTGCAGCATGTAGCCAAAGAGTTTTATTTCATCTCTGTGAAACCTTCCAATTGCATACCAATTATTAACTTGATTTTGAGTAACAGCTAATGTAGAACAAAAATTTAAAGATTAAACTATATAGAACTATAATTTTGCCCATTGTTTTGTGTGAGCATGAAACCTGGTCTCTCACATTGAAGAAAAAACATAGGCTGAGGGCATTCAAGAATAAGGTGCTGAGGAAGACATTTTGGATTAAGATGGATAAGGTAATAGGGGAGAGGAGAAGACTATATAATGAGGAGCTTTATGAACTGTAGTCCTCATCAAATATCATCTAGGTGATCAAGAATAAAGAGATAAGTCAACATGTAGCATGTATGGGGGAGAGGAGAGGTGCATAGAGGGTTTTGATGGGGAACCCCGAGGGAAAGAGACCACTTGGAAGACCTTGCCTTAGATGGAGAGATAATATTAAAATGGAACTCCTAGAAGTGGGGTGATCAGGGCTGGATTGAATTGATGTGGCTCAGGATAGGGACAGGTGGTGGGCTCTAGCAAATTCAATAATGAACCTTCAGGTTCCATAAATGTGGGAAATTTCTTGACTACCTAAGAACCTGTTAGCTTCTCAACGAGGAATTAGTTCCATGGAGTTAGTTAGTTGGGTAGTTAGTTAGTTAATGTACATCATTCAACTCAACATGCACTTGTCAACATTTAAATAGTCTCAAAGATCAAACCTCATCTTGCCCAGTGTCTACATTATAAGTACATAAACAGGCATATATTTGCAGTCCATATCACATGAATAAAATCTTATGTTTAAAAGAAGAATAACTCTAGAATCTATCACAATTTAAATACAAAATTTTGTACTGATAAGGCCATCACTAACATACCACTTAATGAAAATACCACACTATCTTCATTACAGTCACTGAGCCCTACCAAATTGTGAACATGAATATCAACATTCATATTATTTAGTAAGGACCCAGACCATGTGTACTGGAACACAATCACACTTCATGTAGAATTATCATCGTATCTACAGCACAGGCCACTGCATAATACTTTAACAATCAAGCTGGGATCAGAACTATGCTAGTCACAGCCAGTGTGCTCAGAAACTGCTATGCAACCATATAACAATCAGTGAAAAGGGTCTCTTCATGTGAGATTTGAAGTTCTCATGGTGGTATCTATGAAGACTACTAATCCATAATCTTTATTACAGGCTTCTGAATAATACACATATTTGCTTTTAACCCAATGTGAAACATTGTACTTTGTATTTGAGAGTTTCCTGGGGTGAATGTCAGCTGGTAAGGCAACCACTGTAACTACCAAGGCTCTAAAAATTATTCCAAGACCTACAGCCAGAAACAGAAATTCATTTGCTATGGCCTATATATCTGGTGCCACTACATACTTCAGCATGTTGCTTTGCACAGGATACCCAGTCTGTACTCCACATTTTTAAAATCCTTCCTACAACATCTACACACATTACAACTATTCTATTCATCAGTAAATAACGAACTACTTCTTAGTTGAAAGAATACAGTGAACTGTAGACAACATCTGGCAAAGCCACACTAGCAACGCAATGCAGATACAGTTACACAGAATTTCCCAAATCATACCGACTGCCTTAAGACAGAAGGCAAATCAACATCATTGTCTTAACACGGTGATGTTTTGTTTTCAGACCTGGTATATGGGTAAAGAAGTCACAGCAGCCTAAAGGTTAAAGCTAAATTTGAATAATTATTTGAACAGGTAATAACCACTGCAGCCAACCTGACTTCAGATCCATTAATGCCACTGAATGTAATAAAGAAACTTTAGCACAGCAGTACGAAAATCACACTGGCTGGAAGTCTACTCACTATTGGTTGGGTGGACGGGGAACAAACCTGGACTACCTGCTTCCGATGCTCTCTTCAGTACTAGCTCATATACGCCAGACAAACGGTTTGCCTCTGCATTGCGATAGTTTCCAGAGAACAGATGTTTCAATGAACGAGGACCTGTCCTTGCATCACGACCATAGATGATCATGCTGAGATCTTTTGTGATGATGGCTGGGCGTCCACAGTTTTCAAGCTGAAAGACAAAGGACTCTGTACATTATTGTGATCATATCTGGTATAATATACAAGGTTAAGTATGCAATGTTATGTCAACTATCATTGTATTGTCATAAATAAATAATGTGTGTGTTAGCTTATACTGTCAAAATTCTGGTATCATACAACATTACAGACCAAATTAGACTGAAATTTAAGAGAAGTGAGAAGACTAAGAAAAGTGAAATAAAGATATGGGATATTATTAAACTAAATAAGAAAAAAGTAAAAGAAGAATTCATCAAGGACATAGCAGCAAATGTACAAAATACTCAATTACAAGAAGCAGAAGATATAAATGAAATATCAAACAAAATGAAATAAGGAATAAATGAAGTGGCTGGAAAAATAATAGGAAGAAAAGAAAGGCCACAAAGAAATAGTTGGTTTGATGAAGAATGTCAAATAATCTTAGAAGAAAAAATAAGAGCTTACAACTGAACAATTAACAGAAATATCAGACACAATGAACAAGAATATAAGGAAAAAGAAAAGAAGCATATAAAATATTTACACTAAGAGAGAATATTGTTTAAATGAAAGCTGGAGGAAACTGAAATTGCTTATAATAACAATGAGGCAAAGATATTTTAACAAGAAGCAAATAGCATAAGAAAAGGATTCAAACCATAAATATTACTGATTAGAGATAAGGGAGGTAAAATAGTAAGCAATAAAGAGAAAGTCCTGCAAAGGTGGTCTGAATATTATGAACAACACTTTGAACTACAAGATGGAACAGACAATGAGAGTGGAGAAGAGTGGACAATATGCCTATAAACTGCAGAACCACGTGTTGAACCACCAAATGATTACATCATAGTGAGAGTAATAAGTAAATTGAAAAATGAGAAGCAACTGGACATGATCAAATCCCGGCTGAGTTGATTAAAGAGGGAGGAAAAGAGATCAAGAAGGACATTTGTGAACTCATTTAAAAAATATGGGAGGAAGAGAACATACCACATGAGTGGAAATATGGCACAATATGTCCAATTCATAAGGAAGGGGACATAATCGTGTGTGATAATTATAGAGCAGTCACATTGCTATGTACAACCTATAAAATTCTGGCCAGTATTTTATATGTAAAATTAGTACCTTATGCTGAGAAAATAATATGAGGGTACCAAGGAGGCCTTCAAAGGGGCTATCAACTGTTGATCAAATTTGTACTATGCGACAAATATTGGGAAAATGTTGGGAACAGAATATAAAAGTACATCATCTATTTATTGATTTTCAAGCAGCAAATTACACTATAAGGATAATGGAAATATAGAGTAAAATGCATAATTTAGGTTTCCCAAAGAAATGTGCTAAATTGTGCAGAATTTTAAATAACAAAATGTATGCTAAGGTTAAAATTCGTAAACATTTATCCTCTTAATTTAAAGTTAACAAGGGTTTGAGACAAGGAGGTGAAATTGCTACTTTGCTGTTAAATCTAGTGCTGGAAACTGCAATTAGAAGATCTAAAGTAGAAACATGGGGAACCATATTTGACAAATGTAGCAAATTATCGCATATGATTCAGATGTGGTTATAATGGGAACAAGATTACACAAAGTTGAAGAAATTAATTAAGACCAGAGAATAAAAAAAGAATTATTCCAACAGAGCACATTGTGCCCTACTTCCTCTACTGAAGAGCCAATCAGCACTCACAGCAGAATAAGTAAAAGTGGCAACATATGGAGCAGAATCTTGAACATGCAACAAAGATATTGCTAAATGGCTGGCTACTTTTAAAAGATTAGTTTTAAGAAGAATGTCTGGGGGAAATAAAGTAATTGAAAATTGGAGAAAGTGATATAATAAAGAATTAAAGCAGCTATTTGGACATTTAGATATATTTTCATTTGTTAGAATAAGTCCACTGAATTGGATTGGTCATGTTAACAGAATGGATTGTAAAAGAAAAGTTAAGCCAAGTATTTAACAATAAAGCTCAAAGAATTCTACAGAGAGGACAACGAAAAAACAGATGGTGGAATTGCATACAACCAGATATTCATAAATAAGAAATTACAAATTGTAAAGAGAGGTCAAAAAGCAGAGCTAACTGGGAGAAGTCCATTAAGGAGATGAAGGTCTGCATTGGACTGGAGTGCCATTTAAGAAGAAGAGGAAGAAGAAGAAGAAGCAGAAGAAGAACATGAAGGAATATTCTAGGCAGTGAATAACTATTGATGTCTAGTAAGTCAGCAGCATTCACCTCCACATATGCTGAGATTGTCATGAAGATTTGCTCTCCATATGATGTAACCCTGTTCAACAGCACTGAGTTGTGTAATGAACTGTCCCATGCGGCTTCAAAGCGGAACATGCAGCGGTCATCCCCAGGAATCTCGAGGTATTCACCAGGGAAGAGTCCCAGAGACAGTACAGAACTATCGTTGTCTTCTTCCTCGGGTTCTGGGGTATTTCTGATGCGACCTGAACACAAACACAGCCTGCTAGAGGTCTTCATTCAAACACAGGGAAAGCAACAACAATATACCAAGACAGATTTACATACATTAATACAATGCACACTGGATAAGAAAAAAAATGTCACTTGAACAAGTGATGGAAATGGGCTCTCTAGATCACCAGTCCCTAATTGCTATCAGCTGGAAATTTTGTGGTTAGTACTGCCTATATATATATATATATATATATATATATATATGAGATTAGAAAAATGCAAGGACATACTTGCAATTTTTTCTTTTAAAGTAAATACTATAAATTATGTTCATGCTTCAAAGAAATCAGATGGGTTTCTACAGATAAATACAATATTCATTTACTTCTTACCTTATGTAACAATAATTCATACACATTTTATCAAAATTAGATTAAAAAATAATTTGAGTGTTTCAATAACAGTAACATTTCAAGCACACAGAAAGGTATACAGTAAAAGTGTGATATCCAGCACCTCCAGGATCAAAGGGTTGCCAGATATTGTAATTTACTGGATATTAGAGCATTGTACCTAATGCGTTTCTTCTTGCACCTAGAAATTTCAAGGTTAGACCTAACCATTTAAATTGTCACTTGATATCCTGTCTTGTTTTCCCTGCTGCATTTTCTATTCCCTTCATCACTACGTACATAACATGGTGTATATAATCTTGCAGCCAGGGTAGTGAAGTCCTTATAGTGACTTGCTACAGGCTGGATGGACCAGGATTCAGACCCCAATGAGGACAAGAGATTTTCTTTTCTCCGTACCTATCAAAACCAGCCTTGGAACCCACCCAGCCTCTTCTATAATGGGTACTGGGGCTCTTTTTCAGGTGATAGGTGGCTGGGGTGTGGCATTAATGACTCACCCTCATATAGTGCAGAGGTTGAAAATGGGAAGATCTATACTTCTACCTCCCCTCTGTGCTAGCCAAAGCACGTTAAGGGCCTTTGCCTTTGTGTATAACCTAACAGAACCAAAAAAGGCAACAAAAATTCTGGTCTTTTATCATCATATTCACAATACTGCTGCCAGTTAACAGAACAATGAGATGTAATGAGCCTCTTAGTCAACTTCTGGTTAACAGAGCTCTCCAGGTCATCCAATGCCAGAGAATGCAGCTTTTTACCATATTTCACGGACTTTCCCATAAATGACTTAACAAATACAATAATACAAAAAGTGTATGTCACTATAGTCTGTATCCTATCTAATATGCTTTTAGCTTTGATGTGAAGTTACAGAAGAAAATATAGAAATTTATGTAGCTTTTAAGATAGTGGCACACAAATCCCAAGGATAAGGTCACCCTGATGAATACATTTTTATATGATGCATAACATTTGTGGATCCTCAGTATGAAACTTGCTTCATGTCACCATTCTGAAACCCAGAATTTTGATGTGTCATCTTGATTTTTGGAAAATCTGTGCAACCCTGCTTTCAGAAAACTTTAATCCCTGATCAGTTATATTTTAATAACAGTTCTCAACATAAAATTTAGTGGCAAACTAATTCATTCTGAATAATTTTAGAAATCATATGAGCAAAGAGAGATTTTAAATAAATTTTGAAGTGGGCAGGGGCCTGGAAACTGTTCAAGCAAGATCCTTAACCTCTTAACATTCAGATAGCTGAGAATAATTGCAAATAAGAAAAACATAAAGCTAACCTGCTCATTTTGCAAGCCATAGTCAAACTGCTCAACAACAAAGAAATAAATTCCTAAAACCATACAGCAAGAAATTATACAAATACACTCACCAACAACCAATTCTCGAACATCCTTCCATCGCAACTCTGGAGCATGTTCATGTACAATAGTGATCCGGATACGACGTTGAATACCCTGATGCAAGAGGAACAGGCCACGACAGGGTAAGTCATCACTGTGGTCCACCACTGCTGGTACATATTCTCCAGTTGGAGCTGTAGGGAGAAGATCACTCAGACATTTTACAAGAAAGAAAGAAAGAAAGAAGAAGGGAAAAAAACATACATATATATATCTTCATGCACATAAAACCTAGATGGGCAGTCTTTACGGCCACTTACATTCTATATGGGGGCCTAGGTAAGCCCAAAAAAAATTCCAAAGATACTCAGTTTAAAGACTGCTCTTAAATTATTTAAGGATGCTGTTAGAATCCTAAGTATTAAATTTTAGAATACTCCACAATGTTACACTCCAGTGATGATGCTTACCTAATTCACATATCTCAAACCAAACTAGGACATCATACTTGGCATGAACATGGCTGGTGCTGGGCGATGGCAGAACTCCAAACTTGGGTGACCGTACTGGCTGACTGATAGGGATAGATGGGGGAAGCATCCGTTTAGGAGGTTGGCGCACGCTACAATCATAACATAATGTGAATGGAAACAACTAACTTGTCAAGTACGAGTACTAACTTACAGGTGATGTCTACGTTAATGAAACTGGAGCTGGCAGTGTTATTTATTGGATTATGGTGACTCACAATCAAAACTTCTAGACATGTTTCTGAGCAAAGCTATATTTAGTCAAAGCTGAACTGTTTAATGTGGGAAGACATGCATGTTGAAGATTAGGGGTGCATGCAATTAAAAAGTGTTTTTCTTTTGTTGATATGTTTCCAATTAGATGGGAATAAGAGTTTTCTCCTCAAGCAACATTTAAGAAAACAGTACTCACTACTGTTCTTGCTTGGCATCTTTATGTAGTGGATGTTGCTGGTAGTGGCCAAACACTTCAAACACAATGGGCTGTGTCTTCAAGTACTCCAGAAATGATTTCGTTATTGTCACCGTTATCTGCAATTGATCACATACTTAGTAGAAGTGTTGGCATTTAATACACAAGACACTTTCATTTTCTATTGCTTTTGCAACAGCCAAATGAAGATTAGCAAACTGTTTCCTATGCCTTGTGAGATTCTAAATCTCATAGTTATTTCTTGACCAATGCAGTCGCTGGTGGGACTACTGAAAGCCAAGTTATACATCATAACAGATAAAAAGTACTTCACTACACTGGAGAGAAAGAAAGGAAAAGTAATGTTAAAAAAAAGAACAATAGCTTTGTCCTTCAAAGCATTAATAAATGTTTTACAGCACATGTTCTAATATGCTATCACATACTGAAAACTGAGCACAGAAAAAATGTCAAAGTAACAAACCATTACATTAGTTGAAAGAGTATGCAATGTTGAAATGTGGCTAGCTGTTGGGGACATGCTTAAAGCAGCAGCAAATATTAAATAAAATGTTCTTAAAACAAATGCTGTTCATCAAGTTAAGTCAGAACCCTCACTATGGAATATAATTCTTAAGTACTTGGGCCTTAAGTTTTATTAGAAAGTCTCAAAATCACATATCTTTTTAATCAGTTACAAAATAATAATTATTTTCAGGATCCTATTTGGTATTTCATGTAAAGTGGTAGATGAAATTAGACCTACTTCATTTGTACTCCTCAATAAATATTATTCAGGTGTTCAAATCGAGAAGAATGAGATAGACAGAGCATGTGGCATGCATAGGAGACAGGAGAGATGCATACAAGGTTTTGATGGAAAGACCTGAGGGAAAGAGAACACTTGGAAGACACAGGCATTGATTGGAGGATAATATTAAAATGGATCTTCAAGAAGTAGAATTGGGGGCATGGTTTGCATTAATCTGGCTCAGGATGGGGACAGGTGGCAGACTCTTGTAAATGTGGTAATGAACTCTCAGTTCCACAAAAATGCAGGGAATTTTTTGACCAGCTGAGGATTTGTTGGTTTCTCAGGAAGCAGTGTGCTCCAGTTAGGTACTTAGTTATGGCAGATGAAATCAAGTTCCATCAAAGTTCAACAAAGGCAGGCAAAGTTCAGTCAGTGTACATCTTTAAAGTTCTGCCTCTAACTTAAGCAAAACACACACATCAGATGTGGGTAAGAATTAAAAAACTGAAATGCCTTGCTTGTCAAAATAACTGGATAAGTTTTAAAATACACTTACACTTTTTAAATGAGTGCTGATAATTTATTTTTTACATTTTCTGGGACTAATTTAGCACAGAATTAGATTCAGGTATGGTGCAGAAACCAAAGGAAAAAAGATGTAAGAGTGATGAACCAGACTTACATTCTGGACATGGTAAAAACCTAGTGGTGGTCCTTTTCCAGTGTTCTTTACTGGTTCAGTAGAAAATGCTTCATCATGCCGATGGAGAAAGCTGTAACAAGTACGTAACAATCACACATGACACATTCTTACTTTTACTACTACTACTACTACTACCACCACCACCACCACCACCACCATCACCACCACCACCACTACTACTTGTGCATGTAATCCTAATTTCAAGTTTCTTACTTAATTTCAAGAAAATCAATTACTTTGCTACACATTACCATTACAACATACAACAAATGCACTACTTGTAAGTAGGCAGTATTCCTTCAACATGAAACCCACACATAGGGATTTTTAAGAAAAATACTCTATAAAATAAATTACTTCATAATTTATACTCTTCTAATGTCATTAGGGAAGATTAAAGTGGGCTGGGTATGTCACTACGATGGAAGAAACTAGTAACAGACACAAAATCTCCAATGGAAAACTACTTCAAAAGTAACCATTTTGAAAGCAAAGGTAAGGTGATAACATTAAATGTCTCTAATGTGGAAGGTTTCAGTAGCATGCACTGGGTTCATCTGGCTCAAAAGCAAGTTGGACAGACAGTGCTGGTGATAATAAAACTTCAGGTTCACATTGTCTTCACTAGGGAAACTAGACTATGACATGAGACTGCACTCTTCTGGGTTATTATGCAGGAAGTAGTGGTAATTCCTTACCAACATTCCAGCACAAAGCGTCAGTAAGAAATTACCACTACTCACTGCATAATAACACAGAACAGCATAGTTCTCATCTGCTTTGTGGTGGAAGCCTGAAATCATGCACAGACTGTTACATGTATCCACAGTGTTAATGGCCAATCTGGCTCAGGGCCTCTTGTTTGATGGATTTGGCAGGACTCCTTGGATGGGTGTAAAATTCACAAAGCCCATATCTACATAGGGCAACAAAGCAACTGTGACCAGCAGTCATATACAAAGATGCATCATCATACTGGTAAAAATAAATAAATAAATAAATAAAAAACTATCTTTTATAACAGCAGCAAAGGGACTTTAATCAATGCTCAGACATACTGTGCTGCATGTGCATTTAACCCTTAGACGACTAATGTCATATATATATGGAGCAGCCATTCTTGATGTTTCTAGATCACACACAACGACGCAGCACAGTCGGTAGGACTCCTCTGGACGAGTGATCAGCTCGTCGCAGAGACCTCTACCTGAC
>Ga0268261_10002114_pt1 | contig 14124 bp, 10 predicted proteins | sample TergutNc150P1_FD_190353 | JGI IMG/M metagenome (GOLD analysis project Ga0268261, IMG submission 190353) | Nasutitermes corniger P1 segment gut microbial community from laboratory colony in Florida, USA - Nc150 P1 (SPAdes) (version 2) | ecosystem: Host-associated > Arthropoda: Insects >... | reverse complement strand
GGGGTTTTGAAACGTTACGCGCTAAAAGTGTTGAAATCTGTTTAATGGCAATCTATCTACAATGAAACTGCATAAAAAATTGTCAGGATCAAGACTTTTAACAAATTATGAAATTCATATAATTACGAAATGCATGCACCTTTACGGTGGTAAATATGGTAAAAAAATACTTAATCCACCTCAAAGCGCTTGACATACAGCCATTCTGTGACAAAGCATGTTAACCTGACTCAATGCAATTGATGAAATCCGTGTATTGACATTCGACATACATCTTATCTATTCTGAATATGGGTTTAAACATAACTTGCACCAAATCAATAAACTTGTGTGTTTACACTTGGCTTACTGTCTATGGAATAGTGATGTCTTAGAGCTTGATATGCAACTAATCGGTAATCAAAACAGTCTCCGTACATGTGCTCGGCCAAACTGAAGATATTCGTGTATTAACGCTCGAAATACAGCCTTTTAGTTCGGTATATGAGTTCAATACACGTCTCACGCTAAGTAATGAAATACGTGTATACGGGACAGACATTTAGATTCATTCATGGGTATGAAGCTGTATGGCCAGTAAGGCTAGGAAAAAGCCCAAGACAAGAGACCGTCATGGATAAGGTACACTGAATTCTGGGGAAAATCTTAGTGGTTCCCACTTTCGACTGCAAAGACTCTAGAGAGCCTAGCGGCAAAAGGCGGAACTTTTTCGAAAATTCTCTTCTGTAAGTGACTAAAACGTGACTTGCACCGAATGAAACAAATCTGTGCTGAAAGGGGTTTTGAAACGTTACGCGCTAAAAGTGTTGAAATCTGTTTAATGGCAATCTATCTACAATGAAACTGCATAAAAAATTGTCAGGATCAAGACTTTTAACAAATTATGAAATGACTACTTCCTAGCCATTTATTTATATGTTTCTTGCCACAAATCCACGACAAGTGACAGACGGTGACATTGAATTTATCTGTTAGGAATATGTTTACAAAATAAGACTTGCGACAACCCATGATAAAAGTGTATTGAAGCACGACCTACAAATGACCTGTTCTACTTTTGATTTCGTAATGTGAAAAATCGCCAGGTGAAGAAGTTCGTGTATTAGCGATCGAAATACAGTATATATTTGCAGAAAATGATCGAGAATTATAACTTGAGCCAATATAATAAGTACCTTTCTGATGCTCGACATGTAACTATTCTGTTGATAAATGACTCAAAATATATATGTGCTCGCCATGTCGCCAAGGTGTACTGAATAAGTGACTAAAACCTTACCTGCACCAACTGAAGCAATTCAGTATTCAAAATTGTCTTGAAACTTTTCGCACTTAAGATGTTGAAATCCGTTTAATGGCAATCATTCTACAATCAAATAGCGTAGATAATTGTCAGGATCAAGACTTTTGACAAGTGATGAAATTCATATACTTACGAACTACTTGCACCTTAACTGTGTTGAATATGGGCTACAAAAATGATTTAATCCACATCAAAGTGTAGCTGTTAAGCGATTGAGATACAGCCATTCTGTAATAAAGCCTGTTAACATGACTCACTGCAAGTGATGAAATTCGTGTTCTTGCATTCGACATACATTTTAGCTGTTCTGAATACGGGATTAAACATAACTTGCGACAAATCAAGAGACTTGTGTGTTTACACTTGGCTTACTGACTACCTGTATTGAATATGGACTGGTAAAATGACCCACGAATTCTGATGAAATAATTGTCTTAGAGCTTGACATGAAACTCATCGGTAACCAAAACAGCCTCCGTACATATGTTCGTCCAACTGAAGTTGTTCGCGTATTAACGCTCGAAGTACAACCTACTTGTTCAGTATATGAGCTCGATAAACGTCTCGCGCTAAGTAATGAGATACGTGTATAAGGGACCGACATTTAGGTTCATTTATTAGTATATAGCCTTCTAAGGCCAGTTAGGCATGAACAATAGCCCAGACAGGAGAACATTGCGGTTCTGGTACACTGCATCAAGGGCAAGTTCTTAGTGGTACCCAATTTCGCCGCCAGGAGCCTATACGTCTCCAAAGACGCCAGAGAACCTAGAGGCAAAAGGTGGAACTATTTGTCGAAAGTCTGACACGTAATATAGCAGAAACTACCGCTTCCTCGCCGTTTATGTATATATTTCTTGCCACAAATCGACGACAAGGGATTGACGGAGACATTGAGATTATGTCATTAATGTGTGTTCAAAACATGACTTGCTTTAAAACACTAATGATGTTAGACTTAAGTTTATCTAAACCACGTTTGGGTTCGTAATATGTACTGCGCCAACTTTAGAAATTCGTGTAATGGCGCTCGAACTACAGTCTCTATTTGCAGAAAATGATCGTGAATTATGACTTGAGTCAATTTAATAAGATCCTGTCTGACGCTCGACATGGAGCTTTATTGTGTTGATAAATGACTCTAAGCATATATGCGATCGACATGCAGCCAAGGTGTACTGAATAAGTGACTAAAACGTAACTTGCACCAACTAAAGCAATTCTGTGCTGAAAGAGGTTTCGAAACGTTACGCGCTAAAAGTGTTGAAATCTGTTTAATGGCAATCTATCTACATAGAAACTGCATTAAAAAAACTGTCAGAATCAAGGCTTTTGTCAAGTTATGAAATTCATATAATTACGAACTACTTGCACCTTACCTGTGGTGAATATGGTAACAAAAATATTTAAACAACCTCAAAACGCTTGCCACATAGCCATTCAGTGACAAAGCCTGTTAACCTGACTCACTGCAAGTGATGAAATCCGTGTTTTGACTTTCGACATACATCTCCTCTGTTCTGAATATGGGTTTAAACATAACTTGCGCCAAATAAAAAAAATTGTATGTTTACGTTTGGCTTACTGTCTATGGACTGGAAACAAGACAGGAGAATTGTGATGTCTTAGAGCTTGACATGCAACTAATCGGTATACAAAAAGGTCTCCGTACATGTGTTCGGCCAACTGAAAATGTTCATGTATTAACCCTCGAAAAAAAGCCTATTAGTTCAGTATATGAGTTCAATACACGTCTCGCGCTAAGTACTGAAATACAGGACCGCAATTAGATGCAATCATGAGTATATGGCTCTATGGCCAGTAAGGCAAGAAAAAAGCCCAAGACAAGAGACCGTTATGGATACGGAACACTGCATCCTGGGCAATTTCTTAGTGGTTCCCACTTTCGTCTGCAAAGACGCCAGAGATCCTAGCGGCAAATGGTGGGACAATTTGTCGAAAATTCTGTTCGGTAATTTTGCAGAAATGACCGCTTCCTCGCCATTTATGTATATGTTTCTTGCCACAAATCTACGACAAGTGACAGACGGTGACATTGAGTTTATCAGTTAGGAATATGTTTTCAAAACAAGACTTGTGACAACCCGTGATTAAAGTGTATTGAAGTTCGACCTACAGATTATCTGTGTTACCTTTGATTTCGTAATGTGAATTGCGCAAAATGAAGAAATTCGTGTATTGGCGATCCAACTTCACTATATCTTTGCAGAAAATGACCGAGAATTATAACTTGACCCAAATTAATCAGTTCCTTTCTGACGCTTGACATGAAGCATCATTATTTTCATAAATGACTCTAAACATATATGCTCTCGACATGCAGCCAAGGTGTACTGAATAAGTGACTAAAACGTGACTTGCACCAACTGAAGAAATTCTATGCAGAAAATTGTCTCGAAACGTTTCGCGCTAAAAGTTTTGAAATCGCTTTAATGGCGGTCATTCTACAACCAAACTGCATAGATATTTGTCATAATCAAGACTTTTGACAAGTGATGAAATTCATATAATTACGAACTACTTGCACCTTAACTGTGCTTAATATAGGCTACAAAAATGATTCAATCCACCTCAAAGTGTGCGTGTTAAGCGCTACTCATATAGCCATTCTGTGACTAAGCCTGTTAACATGACTTACTGCAATTGATGAAATTCGTGTATTGGTATCAGACATACATCTTATCTGTTCTGGATATAAGTTTAAACATAACTTGCGCCAAATCAAGGAATCTGTGTGTTAGCTCTTGGCTTAATGTGTACCTGTATTGAATATGGACTGGAAGCATGACTCGCGAATAGAGATGAAATAATTGTCTTAGAGCTTGACATGCAACTCATCGGTAATCAAAACAGCCTCCGTACATGTGTTCGTCCAACTGATGATTTTCGAGTTTTAACACTCGAAGTACATCCTATTTGTTCAGTATATGAGCTCAATACACGTCTCGCGCTAAGTAATGAAATACGTGTATACGGGACCGACATTTAGGTTCATTCGTTAGTATATAGCTCTAAGGCCATTTAGGCATGAACAATAGCGCAGACCGGGGACCGTTACGGATCTAGTACACTGCACCCTGGGCAATTTCTTAGTGGTTCCCACTTTCGTCGCCAGGAGCCTCTACGTCTGCAAAGACGCGAGAGAACCTAGCGGCAAAAGGTGAATCTATTTGTCGAGTTGCATGTCAAGCTCTAAGACAATTATTTCATCTCTATTCGCGGGTAATGATTCCAGTCCATATTCAGTACAGATAGTGTAAACACACAAATTTCTTGATTTGGCGGAAGTTATGTTTAAACCCGTATTCAGAATAGCTGAGATGTTTGTCGAATGCCAATACACGAATTTCATCACTTACAGTGATTCATGTTAACAGGCTTTATCACAGAATTGCTGTATGTTAATCGCTTATCAGGTACACTTTGAGGTGGATTAAATAAATTTTGTGGCCCGTATTCAGCACGGTTAAGGTGCAAGTACTTCGTAATTATATGAATTTCATCACTTGTCAAAAGTCTTGATCCTGACAATTTTCTATGCAATTTGTTTGTAGAATGATTGCCATTAACCAGATTTCAACACTTTTAGCGCTAAACGTTTCGAGACAATATTCAGCACAGAATTGCTTCAGTTGGTGCAAGTCACCTTTGAGTCACTTATTCAGTACACTTTGGCATCATGTCGAGCGCATATATGTTTTGAATCATTTAACGACACAATAGTTATATGTCGAGCGTCAGAAAGGTGCTTATTAAGTTAGCTCAAGTCATAATTCTCGATCATTTTTAGCAAAGATATACTGTTTTGCGATCGCTAATACACGAATATCCTCAGCTGACGCAATTTACGTTGGGAAATCAAAGGTACAACAGGTAATCTGTAGGTCGAATATCAATACACTTTTATAAAGGGTTGTCGCAAGTCTTATTTTAAAAACATATTCCTAACTGATAACCTCAATGTCACAGTGTGTCACTTGTAGATTTTTAGCAAGAAACATACATAAATGGCGAGGAAGCCGTCATTTCTGCAAAATAACGGAATAGAATTTTCGACAAATAGTTCAACTTTTGCCGCTAGTTTCTCTGGAATCTTTGCATTTGAAGTGGGAACGACTAAGAAATTGCCTAAGATGCAGTGTACCTGATCCATAACGGTGTCGTGTCTTGGGCTTTTGTTCTTGCCTTACTGGCTATAGAGCTAAATACTCATGAATGAACCTAAATGTCGGTCTCATGTACACGTACTTCATTACTTAGCGTGAGACGTGTATTGAACTCATACACTGAACTAATAGGCTGTATTTCGAGCGTTAATACACGAATATTTTTAGTTGGCCGAACACATGTACGGGGACTGTTTTGATTAACGATTAGTTGCATGTCAAGCTGTAAGACATCACTATTCTCGTGTCGTGTTTCGAGTCCATAGACAGTAAACGAAGCGTAAACAAACAAATTTCTTCATTTGGGGTAAGTTATGTTTAAACCCATATTCAGAACAGATAAGGTGTATGTCGCATGTCAATACACGGATTTCATCACTTTCAGTGAGTCAGGCAGATACAGGCAGATACATGTCGAGCGTCATAAAAGTTCTTATTAAGTTGGCTCAAGTCATAATTCTCGATCATTGTCTGCAAAAATATACTGTATTCCGATCGCTAATACACGAATTTCTGTAGCTGGTGCAATTCACGTTACGAAATCGAATGTAGAACATGTAATCTGTAGGTCGAACTTTAATACGCTTTTATCATGGGTTGTCGTAAATCTTATTTTGAAAACCTATTCCTAACTGATAACCTCAATGTCACCGACTGTCACTTGTCGTAGATTTGTGGCAAGAAACATACATAAATGGCGAGTTAGCGGTAATTTCTGAAAATAACCGAACAGAATTTTCGACAAATAGTTCCACCTTCTGCCGCTAAGATCTCTGCCGTCTTTGCAGACGAAAGTGTGAACCACTAAGAAATTGCCCAGGATGCAGTGTACCGTATCCACAACGGTCTCTTTTCTTGGGCTTTTGTTCTTGCCTTACAGCTATATACCCACGAATGAACTTAAATGTCGGTACCGTATACACGTATTTCATTACTTAGCGTGAGACGTGTATTGAACTCATATACTGAACTAATAAGCTGTATTTCGAGCGTTAATACACGAACATTTTCAGTTGGGCGAACACATGTACGGAGACTGTTTTGATTATGGATAAGTTGCATATCAAGCTCTAAGAAATCACTTTTCTCGTGTCGTGTTTCCATTTCATAGACAGTAAGGCAAGCGTAAACAAACAAATTTCTTCATTTGGTACAAATTATGTTTAAACCCATATTCAGAACAGATAAGAAGTATGTCGAATGTCAATACACGGATTTCATCACTTAGAGTGAGTCAGATTAACATACTTTGTTACAGAATTGCTGTATGTCAAGAGCTTTGAGGCGGATTAAAACTTTTTTTACATATTCACCATAGTAAAGGTGCAGGTACTTTGTAATAATATAAATTTCATAACTTGTCAAAAGACTTGATCCTGACAGTTTTTTATGCAGCTTCGTTGTAGATAGATTGCCATTAAACAGATTTCAAACTTTTAGCGCCTAACGTTTCGAAACCACTTTCAGCACAGAATTGTTTTAGTTGGTGCAAGTTACGTTTTAGTCACTTATTCAGTACACTTTGGCTGCATGTCGAGCGCATATATAAGTGAACACAATAAAGCTTCTTATCGAGCGTCAGAAGGCATCTTATTAAGTTGATTCAAGTCATAATTCTCGATCATTTTCTGCAAATATAGACTGAAGTTCGAGCGCCATCACACGAATTTCTTCAGTTGGTCCAATAAATATTACTAAACCAAACGTGGTTTAGATGTACTTTAGCTCGGACCTCAATAGTCTTTTAAAGCAAGGCATGTTTTGAACAATCATTAATAACATAATTTCAATGTCACCGTCAAATCCTTGTCGTAGATTTGTGGCAAGAAACATACATACAGGAAGCGGTAGTTTCAGATGAATTACGTGTCAAACTTTCGACAAGTAGTTCCACCTTTTGCCGCTAGGTTCTCTGGCGTCTTTGCAGACATAGATGCTCCTGGCGGCGAAAGTGGGAACCACTAAGAACTTGCCCTTGATGCAGTGTACCAGGAACAATAATAAATACTTATACACGTATCTCATTACTTAGCGCGAGACGTTTACCGAACTCATATACTGAACAAGTAGGTTGTACTTCGAGCTTTAACAAGCGAACATCTTCAGTTGGTCGAACTCATGTACGGAGGCTGTTTTGGTTACCGATGTGTTGCATGTCAAGCTCTAAGACAATTATTTCATCTCTATTCGCGGGTCATGTTTCCTGTCCATATTCAATACAGATAGTAAGCCAAGAGTAAACACACAAATTTCAAGATTTAGAGCAAGTTGTGTTTAAACCCATATTCTGAACAGCTAAGATATATGTCGAAAGCCAATACACGAATTACATCATTTGCAGTGAGTCATGTTGACATGCTTTATCACAGAAAGACTGTATGTCAATCGCTTAAGAGGTACGCTTTGAAGTGGATTAAATCATTTTATAGCCCATATTCAGCACAGTTAAGGTGCAAGTATTTCCTAATTATATGACTTTTATCTCTTGTCGAAAACCTTGATCTTGACAATTTTCTATGCAATTTAGTTGTAGAATGATTGACATTTACCAGATTTTAACACTTTTAGCGCGAAACGTTTCGAGACAATTATCAGCACCGAATTGCTTCAGTTGGTGGAAGTCACGTTTTAGTCACTTATTCAGCACACCTTGGCGGCATGTCGAGTGCATAAATGTTTTGAATCATTTATCAACACAATAGATACATGTCGAGCGTCAGAAAGTTACTTATTAATTTGGCTCAAGTCATAATTCTCGATCAATTTCTGCAATGATATACTGTATTTCGATCGCTAATACTGGATTTTTTTCAGCTGGCGCAATTCACGTTACGAAATCGAAGTTAGAACAGGTAATCTGTTTTATAAGGGGTTGACGCAAGTCTTATTTTGAAAACATATTCCTAACTGATAACCTCAATGTCATCGTCTGTCACTTGTCGTAGATTTGTAGCAAGAAACATACATAAATCGCGAGGAAGCGGTCATTTCTACAAAATTACGGAAGAGAATTTACTACAAATAGTTCCACGTTTTGCCGCTAGGATCTCTGGCGTCTTTGCAGAGGAAAGTGGGAACCACTAAGAAATTGCCCAGGACGCAGTGTACCTGATCCATAACTGTCTCTTCTCTTGGGCTTTTGTTCTTGCCTTATTGGCCATAGAGCTATATACTCATGAATGAATCTAAATTTCGGTCCCGTATACACGTATTTCATTACTTAGCGCCAGACGTGTATCGAACTCAGTTACTGAACTAATAGGCATTATTTCGAGAGTTAGTACACAAACATCTTCAGTTGGCCGAACACATGTACGGAGACTTCCTTTATTACCGATGAGTTGCATTTCAAGCTGTAAGGCAATTAGTTCATCACTATTCTCGAGTCGCGTTTCCAGTCCATAGCCAGTAAGACAAGTCTAAGCATAAAAATTTCTTTATTTGGTGCAATTTATTTTTAAAGCCATATTCAGAACAGATAAGATGTATGTCGAATGTCAATACACGAATTTCATCACTTGCAGTGAGGCAGGTTAACAATGTTTTTCACTGAATGGCTGTATGTCAAGCGTTTTGAGGTGGATTAAATCTTTTTTTAAACATATTCAACACAGTTTAGGTACAAGTAGTTCGTAATTATATTAATTTCATAACTTGTCAAAAGTCTTAATCCTGACAAATTTATGAAGTTTCGTAGCAAATAGATAGCAATTAAACAGATTTCAACACTTTTAACGCGTAACGTTTTCGAATCCACTTTCAGCACAGAATTGCTTTAGTTGGTGCAAGTTACGTCTTAGTCACTTATTAAGTACACCTTGGCTGCATGTCGAGCGCATATATGTTTAGAGTCATTTATCAACACAATAAAGATTCATGTCGAGGGTCAGAAAGGATCGTATGAAGTTGACTCAAGTCATAATTATCGATCAATTTCTGCAAATTTAGACTGAAGTTCGAGCGCCATCACACGAATTTCTTCAGTTGGCGCAATACATATTACGAAACCATACGTGGTTTAGATATACTTTAGGTCGAACATTAATAGTATTTTAAGAGAAGTCATGTTTTGAACAATCATTAATATCACAATTTCAATGTCACAGTCAATCCCTTGTCGTAGATTTGTGTCAAGAAACATTCATAAATTTCGAGGAAGTGGTAGTTTCTGCTAAATTACGTGTCAAACTTCCGACAAATAGTTCCAACTTTTGCCGCTAGGTTCTCTGACGTCATTGCAGACTTAGGGGCTCCTGGCGGCGAAAGTGGGAACTACTAAGAACTTGCCCTTGATGCAGTGTACCAGATCCGTAACGGTCTCTTGTCTGGGCTATTGTTCATGCCTAACTGGCCTTTCAAAGCTATACAGTAATAAATGAACCTAAATGTCGGTACCTTATACACGTTTCGCATTACTTAGCGCGAAACGTTTATCGAGCTCACATACTGAACAAGTAGATTGTACTTCGAGCGTTAATAAGCCAACATCTTCAGTTGGACGAACTCATGTACGGAGGCTGTTTTTGTTACCGATGTGTTGCATGTCAAGCTAAAAACAATTAGTTCATCTCGATTCGCGGGTCATGTTTCCAGTCCATATTCCATAAAGATAGACAGTAAGCCAAGAGTAAACACACAAATTTCAAGATTTGACGCAAGATATGTTTAAACCCATATTTTGAACAGCTAAGTTATATGTCGAAAGACAATACACGAATTTCATCACTTGCAGTGAGGCATGTTAACATGCTTTATCACAGAATGGCTGTATGTCAGTCGCTTAACAGGTAGGCTTTGAAGTGGATTAAATCATTTTTGTAGCGCATATTCAGCACAGTGAAGGTGCAAGTAGTTCGTAATTATATGAATTTCATCACTTGACAAAAGTTTTGATCCTGACAATTTTCTAAGTAATTTGGTTGTAGAATGATTGCCATTTACAAGATTTCAACACTTTTATAGCGAAACGTTTCGAGACAATTTTCAGCACAGAATTGCTTCAGTTGGTGGAAGTCACGTTTTAGTCATTTATTCAGTACACCTTGGCGACATGTCGGGCGCATATGTTTTGAGTCATTTATCAACACAATAGATACATGTCGAACGTCAGTAAGTTACTCATTAATTTGGCTCAAGTCATAATTCTCGATCATTTTCCACAACGTTATACTGTATTTCGATCGCTAATACTGGAATTTTTTCAGCTGGTGCAATTCACGTTACGAAATCGAAGTTAGAACAGGTATTCTGTTTTATAAAGGGTTGACGCAAGTCTTATTTTGTAAACATATTCCTAACTGATAACCTCAATGTCACCGTCTGTCACTTGTCTTAGATTTGTAGTAAGAAACATAAACATAAATTGCGAGGAAGCGGTCATTTCTGCAAGATTACGGAACAGAATTTACTACAAATAGTTCCACATTTGCCGCTAGGATCTCTGGCATCTTTGCAGTTGAAAGTGGGAACCACTAAGAAATTGCCCAGGATGCAGTGTACCTGATCCATAACGGTGTCTTGTCTTGGGCTTTTGTTCTTGCCTTACTGGCCATATACTCATCAATGAATCTAAATTTCGGTCCCGTATACACGTATTACATTACTTAGCGCGAGACGTGTATCGAACTTATATACTGAACTAATAGGCTGTATTTCGAGAGTTAGTACACGAACATCTTCAGTTGCCCAAACACATGTACGGAGACTTTTTTGATTACCGATGAGTTGCATATCAAGCTGTAAGACAATTAGTTCATCTGAATTCTCGAGTCGCGTTTCCAGTCCATAGTCAGTAAGCCAAGCCTGAACATACAATTTCTTTGTTTGGAGCAAGTTATGTTTAAACCCATATTCAGAAAAGAAAAGATGTATGCCTGAATGTCAATACACGGACTTCAACACTTGCACTTTGTCAGGCTAACAGGTTTTTTGACTGAATGGCTATTTGTCAAGCGCTTTGAGGTGGATTAAATATTTTTTTACCATATTCATCACAGTCGGGGTGCAAGTAGTTCGTAATTATACGAATTTCATTACTTGTCAAAAGTCATGATTCTGACAAATTTATGAAGTTTCGTTGCAGATAGATTGCCATTAAACAGATTTCAACAATTTTAACGCGTAACGTTTCGAAAAAACTTTCAGCACAGAATTGCTCTTGTAGGTGCAAGTTATATTTTAGTCACTGTATTTACTTGTGTTCTTTACTTTCTTGTGTTTCGTGTGTGAGTGCTCGACCTACAGCTTATCTCTGCCATGTATGCGCTTGGATCATGACTCGGTCCAAGTGATGAAATTCGTTTAAATGCGAGCAACATGCAGCGTATCTACACTGAATATGGGACTAAAACTGTAATTGAACCTACTGAAACAACTGGTATTTATTTTTTTTGTTTTTTCTTATATGTGCTGACTATGAGCTCGAAAAATTTGGCGTTACAAGAGATGAAATACTTTTAATGGAATTCTATCTAAAACCAGACTTTATAGACCTTGGTCTAAAAACATGAGTTTCGACAAGTGATGAAATTAGTAAAATTACAAAAGACGTGTGTCTTAACTGTACTGAAAATGAGCTACAATCATGTCTTACATAACCTGACGGAAGTCGTGCCATAACGCATCTATCTGCGACGAAGAAGGCATGGAAATATCTCACACAAAATGATGAAAATTGTGTATTGCCGTTCGACATACTTCTTATAAGTTCTGATTATGGTTCTAAACATAACTTGAATATAATTCTAAAATTCGGGTGATTGCACGCGACCTACAGCCTATCTGTGCAGTATTTGAGCTTGAAAAATGACTCGCGCTTAGTGATGGGGCTCGACATTTAGGCTCATTCATTAGTATATAACTCAGCCTAGTTAGGCATGACGAAAAGCCAAGTCAAGAGAACGTTGTGGATCTGACAAGCTGCATCATGGGAAAGTTCTTAGTAGATCCCATTTAGGTTGCCAGGCGCTTCCAAGTACGCCTAGACGCCAGAGCTCCGAGCGGCGAATGTTAGAACTATGTGTTGATAAGGCTGTCCTGTAATGTTGAAGTCCTTACCACTTCCACGCCATTTAGGGATATCATTCTTGCTACAAATCTATGAAAAGGAATGAAGAACACAATTAGCTTAGGTGAATTTGAAGCATCAGTTACAACAAACCACATAAAAGAGTAATGATGTTCGCCCATCAGATTAAAAGTGCTGCATTTCTTTTCGTAATATGAATTGCTCCAACTGAGAAATTCGTGTATAAGAACTCGACCTATATCTACCTGTGCAGAAACTGAACACTTATTACTGCTTGAGCTAACTGAATAAAACGCTTTATGACGTTCGACAAGTAGCTTAATAGTGTTGAAACATGTGCCAAATCAAATTATTTGTACTTTCGTGCTCAACCTCCAGCAGATCTATGCTGAATAAAGACTGAAGACACCATTCGCACGAAATGATCAAATTCGTTTATTTGTTTTCGAAAAGTCATGAAATTCGTATACTTACGAAAGAATAGCAACTTAACTGTGCTGAATATGGGCTACAAACTTGATTTACTCCAACCGAAGCAAGAAGTGTTTTGACAGTTGACATACTGCCGATCAGAGATAAATAATGCCTTCAAAATTTCACTTGAAGTAATGAAATTTGTGTATTTACATCCGACATACGTCTCATCTGTTCTGATGATAGGTCTAAACATAACTTGCACAAATTCTACATTTTGTGAATTTGCATTCGACCTACACTCTCTTAACTCAAAATATGACTCGCGCTAAGTTATGAAATACGTGCATAGCGTCTCAACATTTGGGTACATTCATTAAGCCTGTTTGGATGAAGAAAAGCCCAGTCAGGAAAGGTTATGGATATGACACGCTGCAGCCTGGGCAAGTTTTTAGTAGTTCCCACTTTTGACACCAGGTGCCTCCACATATGCAAAGACGCCAGATATCCTAGCGGCGAAAGATGGAACTATTTGTCGAGAAGGCTGTCCTGTAATTATGCATAAATGGCCGCTTTCACGCCATTTAGGTATCTGGTTCTGTATCTCCGAACCTGTATTGGTACAGACTATTGTGTTTCGTGTCTGAGTGCTCGACCTACAGTCTATCTCTGCCATGTATGCGCTTGGATCATGACTCGGGCCAAGTGATGAAATTCGTTTATATGCGAACAACATGCAGCGTATCTACACTGAATAAGGGACTAAAACGTTAGCTGAACCTACTGAAACAACTGGTATTTATTCTTTTGTGTCTTTTGTTATATGTCCTGAGTATGAGCTCGAAACATTTGGCTCTACAAGTGATGAAATACTTTTAATGGCATTCTATTTAAACCAGACTTTATAGACGTTATTCTAAAAACATGAGTTTCGAAAAGTGATGAAATTGGTATAATTACGAAAGACTTGTGCCTTAACTGTACTGAAAATGAGCTACAAACATGTCTTACATCACCTGACTGAAGTCGTGCTATAACGCATCTATCTGCGACGAAGAAGGCATGGAAAAATCTCACACAAAGTGATGAAAATTGTGTATTGCCGTTCGACATACTTCTTATATGTACTGATTAAAGGTCTAAACATAACTTGCATATAACTCTGAAATTCGGGTGTTTGCACGCGACCTACA
>Ga0268261_10002113_pt1 | contig 14131 bp, 11 predicted proteins | sample TergutNc150P1_FD_190353 | JGI IMG/M metagenome (GOLD analysis project Ga0268261, IMG submission 190353) | Nasutitermes corniger P1 segment gut microbial community from laboratory colony in Florida, USA - Nc150 P1 (SPAdes) (version 2) | ecosystem: Host-associated > Arthropoda: Insects >... | reverse complement strand
GGAGTCGTGTGTTCTGACCTACCTTATTTTCATCATTTTGGCGCGTTTTCGTAGAAGATTTTGCATGGCCGCACTAGGTTGATTGTGAAAGGAGTGATGAGTTAAGTTTCGAAGAAGCTGGTAGTGAAGTGATTAGCCTATCATAGTTCGAAAATATGTCGAAGGTCACGGCTGCCAAAGGACCTAATTTACCTTGGTATGTTATACACTGGTAAGACATGCTGGTTCCTTATAAACCTGTCGGTAGATGAGGTTATGTTTCACGTATCCTTTGCGTGTGTGTTTTCAGGGTTGAAAAATACCGTCCAACTAAGCTTGATGACTTAATTTCCCATGAAGATATAATTGCTACAAGTATGTATTACAAGTTTATTCATTACATTTTCTGCATGAACAACTTAAAATCGTACGATCGTGCGGTGTGATTTCACTGTATATTGGTAGTTGCGGAGATTCTAAACAGGGAAAACGTACGATGGAAGTGGCGTACGGTTGCTTTGAAAAGTGAGATCGTGTTATTTATTGCTATGTGAATTTATTTGAGAGGTAATGGGGTGTTCGGTCCAGAGTTGTATTTCAGAAGTCGACATCAACTTCATCGTATAATGGCCATGGATACACAGGTATTCACCTTGGTAGTGGAGAGAAACCAAGCTTTTGGGAAACATCTTGCACGGTATACAGAGATATTCGGAGAGAAACTTGTCCATGTGCTACTTTGTCTACATTTATGGTGAACCAAGTGGTACTGAGATGGGGTTTTCATGGAGAACTTCGGTTGCCCCTTGCCAGCACTGTTAACGTAAATATCATTTTCATACCATCGACACTCTGTGGTACAGATACTGATAATGTCTCTATTTAAACCAGTATGGAAGAAATGAACAGAGAACCTTGTGCATGGAATGATGTATGCAGAATTGTAACAACAGTGGGGAAATAAATGTGTAGAAGAAAAAGGGGCAACCTCAAGGCTTGACATTGGTCTGTGTACACACAAAACCCAAACCTAACCTTAAAGTCTGACCTAGATTTGCACATTCAAATCCAAAGTTTGTCGTAGACCTGTACAAAACCCGTGACTATACATTGGTAATAAATGTCATAAACACCTTAATTGATTACTTTTTCAGTTTCGTTATGTAGGCTGGCCGTGGACTGCATTGTCTGTGATCTGATATGGCGAGAAGTGTATAAAACGCTGCGTGAAAGCGGTTCAGAAATGGAGGGGTATATTATGATCACATTTGCATGTACACGTGTGAATATTCTGTTTTTTACCTTTCTTTAAATTAATAATGGTATTTAGATTGCTTAGTGAATGAAAAATTGCAAACAGATTAGTCTTAGAAGTAAACGTTTACAGTATATATTAGTGCAGTTTATTTATGCCGTTATATAATGACGTTTACTTTTACCATGTCACAAACTGAAGCAGGCTTGTCACTTTGTATGCTGACAATGTCAAGGTATCATTCTCTTGTGCAAGGCATTTCAGTGGTTTGTGTTATGTCTCTTCTGTCTAGCTCCTGTTTTGTTTAGTTTTTCTTTAGTAAGCACATAGCATTTTTTGACAGTTTTCTTATCCAGAAGTGTACCAGTAGATGCGACTTTATTTGAAGTTTATAGATCCTTATTGTGCTTAGAATGGTGACTCTTGGAAGTTTATTACTTTTGTGTGACATTTTCTAGCTGAACAACATTTCACATATGTTCTACCAGAAGCGCGCGCGCGCTCACACACACACACACACACACACACACGCACGCACGCACACACAAGTTCTACAGCAGGGGTCTACAAATTGTCCAGAAATCTAGAAGCCACCTCCAAATAATAATTGGCAGAAGTTGTTGCATAAAGTAACTTCCACACTGATGAACCACAGTTATGGAGTGTCCTGTGAGCCTGTGTTGTCCAGCACTTCCTGCTTGGTGCTTGGAAAATGACACATATTTTTCTACCTAATAGAAATTGTGCTGAAAATATTAGGCATCGCCACATAACTGTTGCCTGGGCGACCAGGTGCCTGGAATTTGTACACTCCTGTTTGATGGTATATCAAATCATATCTACTCTGCAATAACAAGTAATGTTGTGTTACCCGACATTTTTCTTTGTTGCTGTTCGATGTCTTAAGTAAGTGGTTGATATTCTCTGTTGCTGATCCAATTACTTTTCATGCATGGGCAGGTGGACTCAGGTCATTTAATCATGTTTCTCCACGCCCAGAATTTTGGTTGTATAGCTTGAAGTCTCTTGCATAATGAAAAATTCTAGCAGTAATGGGGTAGTGGAGGTTTAGCTGCACTTATTCTTACCTTTGGCACTAGATGGGGGTGAGTGTTCAACCTCACCCCCTGGCCACATACCCTGCTGAAAGAAACTCCTGGTACTCTGAGCCCCAAAGCCTGTCTGAGTGCTGTGGAAGTAAGATAAATTTCTTTACTCAGCTTGGGATGAAACAGTGATTTCTCAGATGTTCAGCCGGCAGCCTAGTCAGTGTACCAATTTCACTGCCCTGGCTCATTGCATGGTTTGAAAGTCTTTAATGTTAGGTAGCCTTAAACAGATAATTATGACAGGATTATTGTAAAGGATGAGTTCAGAAGCTTCAGGGGCAAGTGATCATGGCCTATTTAAAGGTACATATTTGACCACAGAATCATTTTTGGAATGATCTCTGACCCACTGGTGAACAAATGGTGGCTTAGGTAAGGATAGTCATGAAGAATTAACATACAGGAACAACCTGAGTGACATCCACCAGGGTGTGAAAAATCTGTTTAAGATTCTACAATGTGTGTCGAAGAAAATATTTCAGAACACTTTAGAAAATATTTTTGTGACACACCACATTGTAGTTCAAATTCCATAATTTCTGTTTCTCCACAATTCTGGTATTCTAAATATTTCCTGAACAGTCCAATTTATCAAACCAACTTTACAGGCGTTGGTAAGTGAACCTAATAGATACACAGTCTCCTACATGTTTTGGTACTTCTTGAGTTCCATCATCAGGGAGTTTTTATATCAGTTAAAGTTGTGTCGTTTGCATTGGTCAGTAATGTGAGGCACAGGCACTCACTAGCACACATATCAACATTTGTTTAAAAATGCATGGAATACCACAGCATATTTAATTAACACTATAATGTGGCATTATTTGTGTTTTTAATCAAATTTTAATATGTGTGCTAGTGAGTGACTCTGCCCCACATTATGGACCAATTCAACGGACACAACTTTAACCGATATGAGGACTCCCCCCTGAAGATGCTACTCAAGTGCCACAACATGTAGGAGATGGTGTAACTACTGTGTCCACATTTCAGTGCATGTAAGGTTGGTTTGATAAACTGAATTTATGCATCATGAACTGTATGTACAATAATAAAAGTCCCTGAAAGTGTTCCTGATTTCTGTAGTAATTGTTGAGGAAGTTTTGTGAGTTAAAGTTGACATTAGTCACACGTGATTTCATATATTAAAACTGGGAAATTTCAGTATAACTTAAATGTTCTTTGGTCTGATCTCCAACTTGATGCACTAAATTCTTGTTTATTCACATATAATACATTTATTAAACTCCTCTACATGTTTCGAGCATTAACCCTGCTCATCATCAGGAGGTCCACGTCGTAATTGTATATGTGCAGCCTCTGGTATTTTCACTCTCTGCAGGTGACTGTCTTAACCGGTGCACAAGACAGTCACCTGCAGAGAGTGACAATACCCGAGGCTGCACATATACAATTATGACATGGACCTCCTGATGATGAGCAGGGTTAATGCTCGAAACATGTAGAGGAGTTTAATGAATGTATGTTGTATGTGAATAAACAAGAATTTAGTGCATCAAGTTGGAGATCAGACCAAGGTTATACTAAGATGCACGGTCAACCAACCATCAAGATTTAAATGTTCTTTGTTTATCCTCAGTTAACAAATTCATAAAGGAAGACCAGCTGCCTCATTTATTGTTTTATGGACCACCAGGAACAGGGAAGACAAGCACCATACTGGCGTGTGCCAAACAGTTGTATTCACCAAACCAGATTAATTCAATGGTGTGTATATTTTTAAAATTGATGATATCCAGTTCTTGTAATTACCAATAATTGGAGGTCAGTTCATTGTTACATATGGTACTGTGGCACATCCAGTTTAATTTTATTGTAATTGTAAAATTGCTAGGCTTATAGTGATCGTGGACAGGAATGTTAGTTTGTGAATGTTGGATGCACATTGATAGAAAACCTCAAAAGGTTAATACATTCAGTTTCAGATCAGCAAAGATTATTTTCTTTCCCACCTGTACATATTGCAGTGTTTAATATTTGTTCATTCATTGCAGTAGTCAATAAATTTTGCAGTTGATGTAACATGTTGAAGTATTAACTAAGTAATAATAGAGTGGTATATTACATGAACATTTAATAAAGTCGTGTTAGACTATAAGATACCATTCTTTTAATTATTAGATCACTACACACAGGGGATGTCTTGTCTAAAAATAACTAAGAAATAATTACAGCTTAGCCAGCTTCACCACATTAATACTTTTGAATTCATGTGATTTTTTATTTGTGTTTATTACTTTTCATGTGTTCTGTAGTGCTTACTATTGAACATATACCTGCACTTTTTCAGGTGCTGGAGTTAAATGCATCTGATGACCGTGGAATTGGTATTGTTCGTGGTCAGATTTTAAGTTTTGCAAGCACCAGAACAATCTTCAACACTGGCTTTAAACTCATCATTCTTGACGAAGCAGATGCCATGACTAACGATGCTCAGAATGCTTTGAGGCGAAGTAATTTTCTTCCGTGATCAGAATTTGATCTGAGAGCATATTTGTATTCTGTTCTATATATATATATATATATATGGGTGTGTGTGTGTGTGTGGCTCAGCAAAGCATTTATGTAACTAATTTCTTTGTTTCAACAGAATGTGAATTTATTGCATGTGCATAATAGGGTGGATTTTGACAAATCTAAAAGAGTATGTTATTTATTTTCAATTTTTATGCCCATAAGTAAGGCCTTTTGTATAGCTGCTTTTTTAGCAGTACATATTTAATTGGCTCCGGAAATGAAAATTGTAAAATATCTAAAAGTGAATGAATACTAGCCCTGTAATTGATACAGTATAGAGTCAAGGTACAACCATGCTAGTAGCTTTCCCATTTAAAAACAACAATGTTTCAAGTACTTATTTTGGGTTAAAAAATACAAAATATTTCCTCCACTGCTTTGTTATGTTGGAGTTATGGCACCCTTATTTCTAAAAATGAGGCTCTTCCTGTAACTATGTTACATTGCACTTCAGACTTGTGTCTGAGGGAGACTGTTTCTCACATTTATCCTGCAATGAAACACTCCGTGGTATTTTTACATATTTTTTATGTATTGACTGCTCTCTAATGTTAGCAGTGATTGGGGAGTATTGTTTCCACAGCAGAATGATGACATGTATGGTGTTAATATTTTCTTTGTTTCCAAGAACTAAATTCATATTCACCACATGTCTAGAATTCTACTGATCGTAAAGATATTAAATATTTATTTGCAGTTGAACCATTCACTGACCATTTCATAGTAACACCCAATAAGGGTTGTGGAAATCTTTAAATATTTGTATAGCTCTCTCTGAGCGGCTTCCATTGAGTCAGGTTGTTCCTGCTGAGTGTCTTCTACATCATCAAAGTAGCATCCAGTATGGATTGACTGTGTCTTTGTTTATTATGTTTTAATTTTTCAAAAGTGAATGTTGCTCAGGTGATGGTCTTCTGGCTTTCTTAATTATCTTTTAATTGTATTTACATAATAAAATTTGTGTTGGACTGTAAAATTATATGAATTCCATGAAGTCTTACCTTTGGTTTTAATTTGGGTCTTCAGAATCATCCTGTGTGAGCCTGTTTTGGTGATATGACACAGCGACAGGGATGATATATGGAGCTACATGCTTAAAGACATCAGACAGTGGTGCTTCTTTGGATGTCTTCTTCCTATCATAAGGAGGCTGTGGTAGCCAAACCAGAATTGGTCATACCTGTCTGTCACACACTTACCTTCTCTCTTGGGAACACACTCTGTGTGTGCCCCTTATAGTATATAGCTTGGTATAGAAACCTTGATGTTTTAAGCTGAGTTTAATCCTTGTCGTGAACCACTACCCTTTTTGAATTTACAAGTTTCTTTCATTGCTACACCAAGTTTGGCAGCTTCATCATGTAGAAAGTCTGCATCTGGTGGGATATCCAGTGACAGCTGCAGTGCTGAAGACAGTGATAAAAAAAAAGCACACTGTATGTGTCTTAAGTGGTAGTTAGGTTCAAAAATCCTCATTAGCTTATGATGCCTATACACAGCCATCTTCCTCCTTCAATGCAGAAATGGGTGTGCATGTTTTTAGAGGGTTGTGTATTGTGAAAGGTTAAGTTCAGTACTTATACCATGTTTGATTTCTTATGCTATTAATTTAAATTTTTTATGTGTTTTTTGCATGAAATCTGTTTCAGTTATAGAAAAGTTTACAGAGAATGTAAGGTTCTGCATTATTTGTAACTATCTGAGTAAAATAATCCCCGCCCTGCAGTCACGATGCACAAGGTTCCGATTTGCACCACTTACAACTGAGCAGATAATGCCAAGACTGGAATATGTTATACAACAAGAAAAGTTAGTGTTTCTTTGAAAACATTTATAGTGTGGCAGTGTAGTCAGTAGTTATTGGCTGACTTGACAACATTACAGCCATCAGTATGTCTAGAATGGTGGTGCATATCCCTGTTATGAAAGGTGGAACTTTAAAAATAAGGCATAGAATTGTCTGGACATGTTTTGGTTACAGTTGTATTCATGAAGAAATGGTTTAAAGTAATAATTATTCATTTTTTATGTAATAACTTGTTCTGCTCATATAGTGAAACCAACGAGATGCACTAATTTCTCACATTTATTTTTGGAATAGAACTCTACATGTTTTGGACAGGTTTTCTGTCCATCATCAGGAGTCTGGTACTTTATACATAGCAATAGGTTTATGTCATACAGGTTATGCTGACTGCTTGCTAGCAAGCAGTCAGCATAACCTGTATGACATATACTTATTGCTGTGTATGCAGTAGTAGACTCCTGATGATAGACAGGAAACCTGTCTGAAACATGTAGAGTTCTATTCCAAAAATAAATTTGAGACATTAGTGCATCTCGTTGGTTTTATTATAAGAATATATCATGATGCACGGTCCTCTGAATGTCAGAGTTGTTCTGCAGCAAAAGATTAACCATATTTGTTGTCTAAAAATACCCATCAGTTTTTAACTTTTTGTGTAACTGGTATCATCCAGAGGGAAGGACAAGGTAGTGACAAAGATGCACTGCACACACTCATCTGTGACTGTTACTACATAGCTTCATTTGTTCTATGATAATGCTGCCTGGGATATTTCATTCTGCTATACATAAGTTAATTAAGCATAAATTTGTATATAACTTGTGTCAAAAAATAAGCAGGAGTAGCTGACACACATTTTCTTCATTGCCTGCTGTTTCTCTTGTTGCTACGTTTCTGTAAGGTCTGTGTGTTGTTTTGCTACAAATATATTAAGTTATGTATTGATATGATGGTAAGTTCATACTGTCCTAGTCAACTCACAGTTTTGGTACCAATTTATACCATGTTAGTTAAATGACAGTTACAACATTATCTGTAATTTCAATATAGCAGTTGACAACAATAAGGATTACTTCTAAATGTATTCAGAGAGACGGCCACGTGTGTACCAAGATTTGTTTCTTTGGTGTATTATTGTTTACTTTCAGTGACTGGTTATTATGCATTTTCTTTTAAACTCTCATCGGTCCCCCTTCAAATGATGGTTGTGATATTGACAGTTGTACTTTGAAAATGGTATATAAGCCTGTGTTAATAATTTGTGTATATGACTTTTGTAGTGTAACTGTAACACAAGATGGTAAGAATGCACTGCTAACACTTGCACAAGGAGACATGAGGAAAGCACTGAACATTTTGCAGAGCACATCAATGGCATACAAAGAGGTCACAGAGGATAATGTCTATACATGTGTCGGCCATCCTTTGAAAAATGACATTTCCAGTATTGTGAAATGGTTGCTTAATGAAGACTTTTCATCTGCATATAAAAGTATCCTTTATTGTATTAGGTGACTGGTCATATTCTTTTGGTGCTAGACATGTAAATAATAGTTTTGTTTATGTTCTTTAACTTGGTCGTTTTTTTTTGCACATTAATCAGTTGTATTTGACGTATGATATACATATAAACACAGCAAGATGCTTTACGTCAAGACATTGCCACATTTTCTCACTTTATGAGTGTTGTACTCACAGGGTAGTTGTTGGATGCAATTTCGTTATGAAACATTTTTGCCTTATATATCATGCAGCTAACCATTAAAATGTGGGGGCATTAGTTTCTGGTCACTGTATAAAATGATATGGAGACAGTTTAACCAAAAAAGGACTGTACAGGCTTGTAGATGTGATAGAGCAAGTGGCTGACTGAAGATCACACTGTTATTATGCACTTAAAACTCATGTTGTGGCACATTGGTTAAGAAACATTGCCGTAGCCAGTCCAGCTCATCATTTGAGGTACACAGCAGACGTATGCACATTAATTTGTTTGAATGAAGTACCAATATAATTTAGTTCAAGATTCATGTTACTTTTACTGCTACAGTAGTCACATGTGATCAGTTACTGGCAGAATGAATGGAATTCTGTTTCTGGAAGGAGCCAGATTTTTCCCTTCACTGCCATGTTCTGACCAGCTTTGGTGCCCACCTAGCATCAGTCTAGTGCATATAAAGGGTAAAGACTGTGAAACCGTCACCACTCTTTAATTCCAGTGTGGTTCTTTGGCAGAAGGACAGTTCTGTCTTTTTCCTTTGTTACCATTTCTTTTCAGTTTTCAGAGTAAGATAAATGGTAAAGTTACTGATGTGCTAAAGGACTGTATGGTGGAAATATAAAGGGGGTTGTAAATATGAAATTCTTTGCATTCTAGATTTTGGTGCTATTTGCAATGCCCTGAAAGCTCTAGTGTTGAAGGAATTGCCATTTACTTGTTGTCTAGGAGGCTGGATGGGTTCCCAAATCCATCTAGACTTTGTAAGGAGAGGAGCGCCCTGCTGTACCATTAATCAGATCTGGTCCGCCTGCCCAGCCTGTGGTTGATCACTGTCATGACTCATCTGTTTTGTCATATCTTGCTGTATGTTTTCTTAACTAAGGCCAGAAATCCAAGATCTGAAAACTGCCAAAGGGCTGGCCCTTCAAGATATCTTGACAGAAATCCATCTTTATATTCATAGAAGTAAGAACTTCTTCTTGTAACTTTTAAATTGGTGACATCAATTATGAATTTCTTTTATGTCTGCTCTCTCAATTGACATTGATAATTTCAGTTCAGTCTTTGTTTATTTACATGCTAGAATATTTGAATTTGCTGGCCAAGCTTTGTGATATGTTATTATAATGGAATTGTTTAAAAGTTCATGTGAATCTGTTAAGATAATGTCATGTGTGTATGTATTCTTATGAGAATACATAGCTTGTTTCTTTGTTATATTACCCATTTATTCCTGTTAGGTGGTTATATTGAATTATCTGAACTAACTCCATTACATGCCTATTGCATGCCAGCCAGCTGTCTGAATTTTGTTCCCTCCATGTCTACAGAACATCAGTAGGGGTTGATGAACTTGCATATTTTAGTATAAAAAGCATCTTGCTCTATTTGAGCTATCAAAGGTGAGAGTAATTCATTCATTTAGCTACTAGTGGCTGACACATATTTATAGCAACAGAAATTCATACTGAATTTGAAATTGTGTCAGAACCATTTTGACAAATGACAGTACAGGGAAGTCTGTGCGGTTGGACATGTCTGACAAATGAGCACTTGGGAGGGGGGGGGCATGAAACATTTATTTCTTAATTGTAATGTTTTTGCATAACAGTCCCACTGGCTATGTTGTTTTCAATCGTGGTGTGGATACCAGTGATTGTGTACAGTACTGATTTCAGTGTAATTTTGTCATTTCATTTTTCCAGTTGAACTCCCTTCACCTGTTCTTGTGGGATTGATTATTAAAATGGCTGACATTGAGAACCGTTTGGCTTCAGGAACAAATGAGAATATCCAGCTCAGTGCCTTGCTGTCTGCGTTTATCGTTGCACGAGGTTTGGTGCCTGCTGAAGCAGAGAGTTGAAAAAGGGGTTTTGTTTTTTGTGTCCCTGTTTAATAGACATTGGTAAGATCAGAAGAAACATGCCTGTTTCTTTAACATGAATGTCCTTGAGATCTTGTTGGTTGTTTTAAAACACCGAAATAGTGTATTACTATCCATTTTCTATGGCTCCAATTTGGGTTCTGACACTTGTAGGAAATAACAGAAATCTGCCTTGCATGAAGGTACAGTATTTGCAAATAAGAAGCTAAATAAATGAGTGAATGTATGATGTATGAACTAAGAAGTGAAAAGAAACAGTTACATAATGAGAAGATTTATAAGTTTAGTCAGTGTTATTAGAGTTGGTGTAGTTCAGTCAGTGTAAAGATTAGGCAGCACACTGGATTACCAGAAAATTGGCTTTCAATTACGGAGGGGCACATAGTTTTTTGTTTACCACATCCAGACTATCGCAGTAGAAGGGACTAGGTGAAATAAGAAGTGGTGATTTATACTATCATATATTTTTCTGAAGATGAAAGGGCTGAAAGTGTCATAGCAGTAGTGGTACATAAAAGCATAGTCAGAAGTGTTGTTATGAAGATGGTGTGTACAGACAGAATTGTTGCCCTTAAGTTAAAGGCAGAACTGGTAAGTAAGTGTGCGTGCCAACATCAGAGTATGAAGACAATGAAGTTGTGGAAGTGTATGATATAATTAGAAATTCCTGAAGAAGATGGAAGAGGTGAAACAGCACTATCATACAGGGGGACTGCAATGGTGTGGTTGGAGATCAGTCATTTCGAAATGTTGTTGGACCATATGGACAAGAAGAAATTGGAGAGGTCAAATCATTGGGGCTGTATGCTTGTGAAACCTAAATTCAGGAGCAGTATAAAGGGTGTGCAGACACCACCCAGAGCAGACATTGACTCTGACCACAGTGTACTGGTTGCAGAGATCTGCACTAGATTGCAGAAAATCACAAGGTTCCAAAAGGGAAAACCAAGATGGGATTTGGGGAAGTGACATTCTCAATGACACAAGTGCAAGATACTGTATGAGAAAAACTTGGTGCATCGAAATATGGAAATGGGAATTTGGAAGCACAATGGGCCATTATCAAGAAATATGTGTTAGTTACTACAGGTGATTTGGTTGTGAACGTTGACAGGAGAGCAAGAAATCCATGGATTACACAGTACATGATCAGAACAATGGATGAATGAAGGAAGACAGGAAAGAACTGAAGAGAGCCACAGATGCCAAAAAGGACTATCTTGAGATCATATGTCGAACCTGAAGAGGATGTAGATGCAGATGACACGGGCCCTTGTATTTTGCAAAGTAAAGTGGAAAAAGCTTTCCAGGAGATGAGGGTTAAGAAAGTTACAAATGATGCTGATGTACCTGGGGATGTACTCAGATTGTTGGGGGAAGATGGTCTCAAACTAATGAAACAGCTGATCAACAACATATATTAAATTGGAGAGTGGCCCAAGGATTTTATTGAGATTACATTGGTTGCCTTCTTGAGAAGCCAAAAGCTACAAAATGCAGTGACCATCGCACAGTCAGCCTAATCACACAAACAGCAAAGATAGTAGTGAGGATACTTAGAAGAAGCACTGAAAGGAAAATTGAGGATGTATTTGGAGAAGATCCGTTTGGATTTAGAAGAGGAAAAGGAACTAGTGATGCAGTTGGGATGCTGAAAGTAATATCAAAACAACTTTGGACTTGGTTGAGGAATTGTGTGCTTGCTGATAAAAGACATTTGACCATGTAAACTGGACCATATTATGCAGATCCTAAAGGGAACTGATATTGTCTGGCATGAAAGAAGATCGATCAGCAAATTTTATGTGGATCGGAGTGTTAAAATACAACTAGAACAAAGAGAAATAAGTGTGAAAATTGGAAGAGGAGTTAGACAAGAATGCTCTTTGTCACCAATTCTGGTCAACTTGTAGAGAGATTGCTTTACCAAGGAAGCTCTCAAAGGGTTTTGAGACTTCAAGATAGGACGACAAGTAATTGTCACTGTGAAATGTTCAAATGATGGTTTGCTACTGCCTAAGGAAGAAACAGTGGTACAGGGCATGATTGATAGACTAATTGAAATTGGAGAAGATACCATGGAATGGAAATGAATGTGGAAAAAAATCTAAGGTAACGAGAATCTCAAAGCTACCATCCCCAGTGCAGATTATGATAGGTCAAAAACAACTGGAGAATGTGAAATATTTAGAGGATTTGGGTAGCACGATAATAAATGATGCAAGATGTACGTGTGAAATTAAATCCAGGATTGCTATGGCAGTAGCAGCATTCAACAAGGAGAAGAAACTTTTCACCAGCAAATTGGACTCAAATTTAAAGAAGAAACACCAAAGTGCTACATTTGGAGCATAGCTTGGTATGGTACTGAAACTTGGACACTTCAGAAAGTAGATCAGAAATACCCGGAAAGTTTTGAAATGTGGTGCTTGAGAAGGATGGATATCAGTTGGACTGATCATGTGAGAAATAAAGACGTATTACATAGAGTCAAGGCGGAGAGGAATTTCTTACATACAATGAAAAGAAGGAAGGCGAATTGGATTGGTCACATCTTGTGTAGGAACTGCCTGCTCAAACACATTACTGAAGGAAAAATGGGGGGAATGATAGAAGTGAGAGGAAGACAAGGAAGAAGATGTGCACAGCTAGTGGATGACCATAAAGAAAAGAGAGGATACTGGAAATTGAAAGAGGAAGCACTAGACCACACTCTGTGGAGAACTTGCTTTGGGAGAGGCTACGGACCTGTCATAATGCAGGCTGTGTAATGAATGAATGCACCATATATGGGTTCTACCTGTCCTCTCATCCAGTGGTGCCAGGATCTATCTTGGGACAGAAACTTGCCAGTTGGCCCCAGTCTGGTGCCAAGATTAACAATAAATGAGCTGTATCTCCACTGCCCTCATGTTGAATGTCATGGTATTTAATTAAGCACATTGTTAATTTTACCCCTTCTCTTTATTTCGGTGATTAGTAATAAACAGCAGCACACTGCTTCATCACGTCTTCACTTAATAACATTAGTTATTACATCACCAGAAGACTGTAGTTTGTATATTGTTTGTACTTCTCATTACACATGCTGCATAGTGAATTTCTTGGTATGACTACCTCTTATGCATATACCATTCTTATTTATTATTTGTTTTTAACACTGTCCATTATTACTTTCTTGTTTCTGGTATATTTCATCTCTTGCTTTTGTTCCAGATTACTTCAGTTTGATGTTTTTAGAATATAATTGCACTTGATAGTGGGAGATATACATGTTAGCTGTAGGAGCCTGGAAGAAGTGAGATGTAGCATGCATGGATAAATAAAAAATATAAATAAAGATGAATTTAAATCTAAATATGTATTTTTTTAATTTATGAATTAGGTGACTTAATGCTTATTTTGGCCTTCCAGCTACCCAAGGTCACTGATGTCTTCATCAGATTGTGTCCATCATCTTTCAGCCTCTTTTTACAGCTGTTTTGTGTAGTAAAAGGGACCTAAATTTGTTATTACAAGGGCATACGTTTAATAAAGACCTTTATACCAATGGAATGTCTCTTTTTAAACTGAAGTCTAAGGTACGAATAACTTTCACTATGTGTGTAAATAGAGCATTTAACGTGGAGAAGAAATGTGTCTCTTGTGTACCCATATTATGGCATAAGTCAAAATTGACAAAATTTATCTTCACCCATTACAAAGTACTACAGACTTGCATTAATCTCTTTAACCATATTACCAACTTTCAAGTTGTCACCATTGCACGCACACACACACACACACACACACACACACACACACACACACACACACACACACACACGCGCGCGCGCGC
>Ga0268261_10002112_pt1 | contig 14134 bp, 9 predicted proteins | sample TergutNc150P1_FD_190353 | JGI IMG/M metagenome (GOLD analysis project Ga0268261, IMG submission 190353) | Nasutitermes corniger P1 segment gut microbial community from laboratory colony in Florida, USA - Nc150 P1 (SPAdes) (version 2) | ecosystem: Host-associated > Arthropoda: Insects > Digestive... | reverse complement strand
TTTTCTACAAGAATACTGAAGGTTCACATCATCTGAGGTGTTACTCTTTGTTGATTAGTAAACATTCATCACCTAGTCTGTACTTACGTACCCATCGACATGGCATTTGCTACTTTCTACCTATTTATCTGTCGACACTGTGTAACACCTCACAAGAATCTTCAGAAACATGGCTGTGAAAACCTCAAATATTACAATAACACTGTTTTGTGTTTAAATAATTGCTTATCCTTTTTTATAGAGGACATCCCATGGTGTTTAATAATTTACAAGGTAAACAAACTGTTTATAGTTGCCGTCAAACACAACAATAGTATATTCAATTATTAGCTTTCTTTATTTTAATGGCTACATGTTTCAGTATTTTTTTACCATCATCAGGCCATCTTACAAAAACTGCATGTACCTTAAGTTTCTGTAAGATGGCCTGATGATGGTCAAAAAATACTGAAACATGTAGCCATTAAAATAAAGAAAGCTAATAACTAAATACACTATTGTTGTTTTAAGACAATGATAAAATTATTAGTTTCAGTCAAACACAACAATATTTTATAATTTATTTTAACTCTTAGTTATTGGCAAAAAGTTTCGGCTGTTAGACCATCATCAGGCCATCCCTACAAGAAATTTTAAAACTCGGTTACGTGTAGTGCATGTAAAATTCAATGTTGTGTTTGACGGCACCTATAAACAATTTGTTTGTAAGCAATTTGTTTATAGATGCCGTTAGACACAACATTGAATTTTACATGCACTACACGTAACCGAGTTTTAAAATTTCTTGTAAGGATGGTGTGATGATGGTCTAACAGCCAAAACTTTTTGCCAATAACTAAGAGTTAAAATAAATTGTAAAATATTGTTGTGTTTGACTGAAACTAATAATTTTATCATTGTCTTAAAACAACAATAGTGTATTTAGTTATTAGCTTTCTTTATTTTAATGGCTACATTTTTCAGTATTTTTTGACCATCATCAGGCCATCTTACAGAAACTTAAGGTACATGCAGTTTTTGTAAGATGGCCTGATGATGATAAAAAAATACTGAAACACGTAGCCATTAAAACAAAGAAAGCTAATAATTGAATATACTACTGTTGTGTTTGATGGCAACTATAAACAATTTGTTTACCTTGTAAATTATTAAACACAATGGGATGTCCTCTATAAAAAAGGATAAGCAATTATTTAAACACAAAACAGTGTTCCTCTATAAAAAAGGTTAAGTAATTATTTAAACTCAAAACAGTGTTATTGTAATATTCGAGGTTTTCACAGCCATGTTTCTGAAGATTCTTGTGGTGTTACGCAGTGTCGACAGGTAAATAGGCACAAAGTAGCAAATACCATGCGGACAGCTAATTAAGTACAGACTAGGTGATGAATGTTTACTAATCAACAAAGAATAACATCTCAGCATTTCTTTACCTTGTAAATTGCTTACGCTCTTACACATAAATCCGTCATTTTTCTAAAAACGCTCTCAGTAACAAAAACGGTAAATGGGCGTGCAGAACTTCCAAACGTTTTTTTTAAACAGAGTTTTTACTTGTGAACATATGCATCTCTCTGGGCAAGTTCCCATAGTCATTTCAGTTCATGCATAAGGATGGGGCAATAATGCAATCTTTGCAGATGTTCAGTAATTTTGTTTCATAATCTACATGAATATTTTATTTTCATCGACAGTCGTCGGCACAAGATTTACATTTGGGAAGCTTATTATATCATCAGACCAGCGTATACACTGCACTTACGAAAACAAGCTCGAGATCCCCGGGTTCTTCCAGTGACGCCATATTAATCACGGATGCGTACACAACCACAGACCACAACGACAAGCTGAGAAACTCAATGATATTGGGTGCTTTACTAATGTCGAGAGATAGGAGCGCCACATACGGCAGACGCGCAGAACAAACGTACCAAACGCGAGCCGCGCATGTTTGTTATACACAACAGCTGTTGACTCATTTATAATCCGTGCACAGTTAAAATCAAAGGTTGCAGATGATCGGGGGTTACGACTGTAAGTTATGAGCTTTGTTTACGGACTAATGGCTGCCATGGTTGAGGAGGAATGGGAGTATATGGGTTAGTGGACGTAATGTTGTGATTGTACAATTATATTTAATGTGGCGTAGTAAGTTTTCGAAATGAGTTACAAACATAAAATTGGTATTGTTCTATTGTGTTACAGAATATAAATCTGAAGACTGAATTTTGCTTCCAAAATGAGCCTGTTGCAGGTATACCTCCACACGAGAGTGTTTAATGACTCTAACGTATAGTGTAGTTTAACGATTTTAAAATGTAGTTAATAAAATTAATGTGTATTAAACATCATTCATGTATTTGACTTGGAATCGGCCTGTTTGATTCCAAACATTTGTTTAATAATGTATTACTCTTCACATGTTCTATATCCTAATTTGTTTTTATTTGTGGGTTTATGGAACGTTAAATAAAATATCAATTTTTCAGCCACTGAAGAAGGTAGTTACCTTACCAGACCCACTACCAGAAAATGTTATTGAGGATAGACGATTGTGGATAGGAAATTTGGATCCCCGGGTTACCGAGTAAGTATTTAAGTGTTTTAGTTGTGTGTTTGTAAGAAGCAAGAACTGGAGACACGTTTAGGGCGAGAGTAAGATGTCAGTTATGTATTGACAATTGACGATAAACTGCTACTTTAGAGCAAAATGACAACTTTGTGCTGTATCTGAATGTTTTCTGAGACTTGTGGCAAGTCAGTGATTCACTCTTGTGCTGTGTATTTTAATATGTATGAGTTAGAAGTGCCAGGATTCCAATTCTGTGCCAAAATATTTATTTTACAGTACTTGACATTAATGTGTCTAATACAGAAATTAATCTTTCTTTGTCCTGTGTTTTCTTTTACCGGTACCACCTCCTAAAACTTGTGCAAAAATATGGCACTATTGAGAAGTTCGACCTCCTTTTTCATCGTTCAGGACCTTCAGCAGGGCAGCCTCGAGGCTATGCATTTGTAACTTATTCCTCTAAAGTAGATGCGACAAATGCAAAAGATGCCCTGGATGGAATGGTGATGGGGTGCAAGAAGGTGGTTGTGAGATGGGCCAATAGCGTTAGTAAGGTATCTGTTGTTTTATCAGAGAATTCAAGCTTTTGCCAGTCACAGTAAAAATACACAAGTTAGCTCTGTCTGAAGTAATAGCTCATCAAGTTTCTTTGAAAAATGGGTCTGCACACTACACAGAGTAAGCTGTATTTTATTCATGCTAGTTATTATTTTGTTAGTGTTCATTTTGCTTCACCTTATATAATAATGTGAAATCCAGTAGAACCAAAATCCTTCCTTCCTTCCTTCCTATAGTATAGAGTGAGTGAAACTGTGAGGCCCAATTGAAATTAACAGGCCAAGAACTTTGTCCCTTTAAAAAAATAAAGTGTGTTGGGGATTCTCAAATTATTTGCAAGGTGCACATTCAGTGAATTGGAAATTCCCAGCTGTAAGTGGATGCATGTGCAAAATGTGCATCAGTTATGATTTTTATTGTAGTAATATAATCAAAATTATTGTAGTGACCAGATTACTTGCTAAACGAGAGCTTTAACTGCATTTGACGTGGTGTGGTCACTGCTAGGCTGACACTGGAACAACAAAGACTTTCAAAACTTTCACTCTAGGGAGTATATCCTTAGCTTTAGGCAGTGTGCATATTCCTGAAATGGACAACAAAAGTGTGTGGTGGGTTGTGTGCCTCATCACCCCTGCACCAACAACTAGCAAGTACTTTAGTCACCAGTGTTGTCTGAATTCCCAGCGTGGTCACATATCTTTCTGCAAATTTGAGGATCTCACAGTGGTGTTGCCAAATTCATGTTCTGGGTTGTCACTTGAACATTCTCTTTGTCACTGCATTCAGAGTGGCTTAGAGGCCCAGCATCCTTTTATCCAAAGTTACGGACAGCTCATACAGGGGGTGTTGTGGCCAGGCCATAAAGCTGTCTGCTCACTTGCATTAAGTGCTGATGTTGGTAATGTATGGAGCTATACCTCAGTCTTCACGCTGCAGTGCTCAGAGTGACAGCTTTACCTGTTTTTAATCACCAAGTTGCTGTTGTTAACAAGGGAGGATGTCTCCTGTGATAATGAAACAAAGATAATGCATGATTTTTATCCCCTTATGTCACAGGCTGTTTTTATAATTCACTGTTTTTCTTTTGTAGGAAGAATTAGATAAGCCAAAACCAGAACTGGCAATACCTGCATTGGCTGGGGCAAAAAGTGAGAGAAAAGTCAGGTAAATATCTATTTTGCTGAAGGCTGTTGACATTATCATTTGACTGAGAACAATATACGAGTATTAGTTTGGCTATGGAATGAAAAAATCTACCTTTACCTTAACACCTAATAAGGCCTGAATCCAATCCTGTAACTCTGAGATGAGAAACTGTAGTGAATTCAAACATAACATGCAGTGCAAACTGTGAAATTAATTTGGTCTGAACTGTTCATACAGTTTAGTTATCTGCGTTTGATCTTGTCTTGCAGTCGACAGACTACTATCCAAGCTATTGAAGCAAAATTAAAAATGATGGAGCACAGTTCAGTTAAAGACTTTGAGGTAAATAATGCTCCTGCAGGAAGCTTGTTTGGTCATCAGCGGCAGTCCGTATCCCAACCTTCAACAAGAAGGTACCAATCAAGGGGAAGATGTGATTCAAGACCATACAGACGACCCACAAACCACCGAAGATGATCCATTTCTGTTACTTTTAGTCAGACATTAAGATCTGATACACAGAACCTCTGTTGTAATAGTTTGTATGTATGTACTTGGAAAGAAAGCCATTGTATTACAATATGACACTGTTCACTTTGGTTAGATAGGTATCATTGTTGCATAGCAGTCTGCTGTCAGCATATAGAATCAGCAAGTACCTTTGAAACATTGATGTGTCCCAAGACTACTTGGCACCACATCCTAGAAAGTTTTACTGTTGTGAGAATCTCAGATCTCATATTGTATTACATGTCAGTACTTGTATGTTTTTCTTAAGTGTCTGTTATTTAACACTGCTGCAAATTGCTAAGATTATGCAGTGTTTGTCATAGACGAATGGATTGAGCATTGGTGGAATGACTGGTCTGGGATCAAACCCTTGCCTCCACAGTGAGGGGCCCTCAACAAACCATCTTACCAGTGGCATGGCCGTTTTTCTTAAATTCCAAATATATATATGTATAACAGTTAAGCACTGAATATTTTAAGATCTGTGGGATTATAATTTAGCACATTTTAAAATTAACCTACCTGTGCAAAAATGCCTGCATATTCCCCTGGAACTAGTCACCCATGGTCATATACACCATTTTGAAAGTGAAGACATTTATGTTATGTTGAGCATCTAGTTTGAGATGTATAGCGTTAGACTGGGAAGGGTGTGGGAGAAAGGAGGGCTGATCCACGTTATGCTCTGTACCAGCATTCAGAATGAACCCACGGGCTCAGAACAACATGACTTTTCCACAACAGTGTAGTTGGGGATGAGATGCCATGTTGCTGAGTTAGTGGTTCCTGATGTGTCAGAGGACTGCTGGTACTGGGTTTGTTCAAACAATGGGAGCCACTTTCTCAGTGACATAGCATCACACCCCAGATCAGATAGCCTGACTCCTCACAATAAATGTGGCTACTGTGCTTGCTCGATAACCACTGTCACAAAATTCCTATTGATCCATTTTATGAACAGCAGCATGATGTGATGGGACACAGAGGATATAAAAAATGTATACAAGCAGTGATCAGGAAACATGAAGGGAGCAGAACACTTGGAAGATGTAAACATGAGGATAATATTAGAATGGATCTTGAAGAAACATGGTGTGAACAGAATTTGACCTAGGATACGGTCCAGTGTTGGGTTGCTGTGAATCAGTAATGAACATCTGAATGCAACAGAAAGCAAGGAATTTCTGGACTGGGTGAGTGACTTAGTTTCCCACGAAGGATTGTGTGGGTGAGACAGACAGGATGAGCTTTGCCAGCCTTCTGATTTACTAATTACTTGCAACAGACCACGTCTGCCCACCAATGTAGTGAGGTTATTGAACTCCAAGGCTTATATTTTTACTACATCTAATATAGTAATCTAATGGGATAGATCCCTTTTAATACATTTTCTGCAAGGTATGACATCATGCATACATATATCCATTTCAGTACCTGTGAGTTACCAATTTTACCCAGAACTCTAAAAAAAATCAAGACTTTTTAGACCTTATACTCACATGGCATCTGCTGTAAATAGAGAAACCTGCAGGCTCTTTGAGCTATGCAAGGCAGTGTATCAAAGAAGGCCTGACAAAAATGTCTAGGCAACATTCATGGAAGACAAGCAAAAATGTCTTTGACTTTATTATGTGCATTTACGTAGTCTTCTCCAACTTAATCACTATCAATACAAACCAGCCAACTGTCAAGCACTCTCATCGCCTTCGTTGTCATAATCATCGTCGTCGTCGTCTTCATCATCCTCACCACCACCACCACCACCTTCGTCCTCATAATCATAGTCATAATCACTCTCTTTTTCTTCACCTTTACCTTCTTTGTCAGTTTCACTGGCTAAACAGACAAATTAAACGAAGTCAGTACACAATGTATAAGTATGGCATCCCCTTGTCAACCACAAATTTCAAGTACCTGTAATTTTTTATTTGTATACACATGGACACGTTATAGTATTTCTTTACACAGTGATCCACACATGCCAAGGACAGGGCCATATTGGTACTGAAAGCTTTTCTCTACCTTACAGAGCACTACATTGTGTCTCTGACACTTCTCATGGACACAACTTGCATATAGTCGCAATCTTGCTAACCACAGTTTGTCTACATAATAAAAGAATATAATCTTTCAGTGACTGTAGCAACTGTAGATTGCAGCTACATGTTTGGCTACTCCAAAGTAACCATCATCACACTGTATACCAGAAGTAAGAAAAGGAAATTATTTTTGTAATTTGAAGGTGTGGCATCCCCATTGTGTTTTATTTCCTTTTTATACTTCTGGTATACAGCCTGATGGTGGTTATTTTAGAGAAACCAAAACATGTAACTGTAATCTACAATTGCTACAGCAAAGTTGTACATCGATGGGTTATAATCTTTTACTATGTACTTTAGAAACACAACAGGGATGCCACACCTAAAAACTGTTTTCCTAACTGTAATTTTCAGCAACATAACCTGTATTGTTTGCAAGGATTTCTGTCTGCAACATTTATGTACATATTTAAAATTTTATATTATATTTAAGGAGTTACTTTTTCACATCCAAACTTTGTTTGCAATGATCTGTTCAGTACCTCCAGTTAAGCACTGTCACATTCCTAACACTTTTCATGTCAGCCTCTCCTGCTCCCCTCCCTTCACTATGCCACAGCTTTACTTTTTAGGCACATTCAAAAGGGAACTGTGAAATCAACTAGCAGCTTCATCATCATCATCATCATCATCATCATGCGTGTCTGTCTGCATGAATAGAACTGGACTTCCACCAAACAGTTTGCATGAAAAATGATAATGGGAGTTTTTACTGAAATTTGTTAAGACACTCAGTTTCAGTTAAAATCAGGCAAAAGTAACAGGAATTTTTCATGAAGACCTACTTACTTTCATGATTACTTTGGTTACTAATATTACCATGGGTACTCTGATACCAAGGTTACCAGTGTTCCAGTAGTCGGTATGCTATCAAGTTTACCAAATTTGCTTTGTTCCTATATGAATGTTCTCAGGACATTTCTTGTCGTTTTTCCTCACTTCGTGTTCCCATTTAGCTATTTATTTAGTCTGTTTTCCCACTCTCATTTCTCTTGGACTTACCAGGACCACCAGCAACCTTCCATTTGCTAATCCTCCCTTCCCTATGAGCTGAGTACAGCTCATTCCTCTACCCTGAAGATGGACACAGCAGGTTCTTCCAAACTTTGCTGCCTACCTACAGTGTCCTAACTGTACTGACAACTATCTTTCGTCACTACTGCATTACACATATGGACAGTCAGCTGAGTGGGCCACATTAATGTGACAAACAAGGTGACAGGAAGCAGACATTTGTCTGATACAACAATTACATCACATACTAACAGGACTTACTTGCAATTATGATGATATCTTAATCACCTTTGTCCTCTGTTATGTTCTAAATATGTCCCCCTGCACATTATTTCTACCTTCATACACTTCCCTTCCCATACCATGAAATACCTAGTTCCACACCCATATATATTCTTAGGGAACATCTGAATTGTATATGATTCCCTGGTTCTGAGTTCTTTTAGCTTTAATTGTGCCATTTCCATTGTGCTCAGTCACAAAAATATAAACCCTTTAGTGCAACTGTAAACCTTTATAACCATCAACACTCACTACATGCTGTGACTAAACAGTAATCTACAGGCAAATCTCTTCAGCACATGTAAATGCCATATAACACACCTTGCTCATTCATCTCAAATGCATTGACTGCATTTGGTCAGAAGGGCAACATTTTCAGCATCTGCTGTAGCATTGGTGAGTATTTATTAGACTTCCTAAAGGTTATCATTGTAGCAAATGGTTGACTCACTTCCTTCAGAGACTGCTAAACTTCCCAAGACTTGGCACATGATGTAACGCTAGCCAAGCACTAGGTGGCCACTTATCATTCAAGAAGCAAAAAAATGGCCCTTTACAAGCAAAGAATGAATAATTAAAACAGTGAGATCTGAGAGCTTAAAATAACTCTGTAGGAAGACTGACAAACAGTAAAATTACTGCAAGGATTCAGTATGGTAATATAATGGGAATCTTCATGCCCAGTGGGATTAAGTTCTTAAAGCTTACTATTTCAATTATTCATTACATTCTGATGCAATTTAATATGAAATTTGAGATTCCAAAGGTAGGATGATGATCTACAGTGTGTGTTACATTACAGTTATGTATGCTGAAGAGACTTGCCTGAAGATAAACACACTATCTGAGTAAAAGGTAATAAATGCTTATGGTTGTGCTGACAGAATTTTCGTTGTATTCGTATATCTGAATTCTGCATTTTGTACTTTATCAGAGCTGTTTCAATATTTGACAACATACATGGTATGAACACTTTCTCCTGCTTCAGAACTTCAGTGACAAGTTTGTTGATGATTTCTCGACATCTATCATCCATACCACTTGGCATCCACCCCAGTCGTTCGTGGCATTTAGCACCTGGTGCTGGAGCTGGTAATTTTTCCAACATCTCTTGAATTTCAGGCACATTTACATCACAATACTGAAACAGACATCAGACTAGTCAAACAAATCGTATCCCATGTACACACTGTAGCAATGTACACACGTATCAACATACCAAATGATGACATCCAGCACAAGCCATAACAAACAATAAGATGCAACAGTCTTCACTTTCACCATCATATGTATCTAATTCTTTGAAAATTTCTGTAGCCTTTTAAAGCAAAGTGGTAACCACATGTTCCGCCTATTTGTGTTTTGTATGATTCGCACAATAAACACCAGTTATTTCCACAAACAGCATTCATTGGTTGGTCTTTGTAATGGAGATGATGTATGTTTACTGTGAGGTAGGAAATCGATTTTTAAATGTTATTTACACCAATATCATGGTTCAAAGGCTTCAATGGCACCCTGCCTGTCTTCGTTGATACCAAACTGCAGCAGGCCCCCACTATTGTAAATAAAAACACTGTAGGTTTGAGAAAGACCACAGAAGATTATCTGGCTGCCACCTATTGATGACATGATGACATACTAGCAGTCAAAGCAGGAACTTCAAAACATGTACTGCTGTTCACAAAGATTATCTAGCCTAATGATATCTAAACAATTTTAGTCACCAGTAGTTCACATTTTAATGATGATTTGTGCCAGTGCACTGCAGTCATAATTTTATAAAATGAAAGTATGTGTCCTTAGAAAATTATCAGTGACAAACAGTGGCAAGCTTCTCACTGATGTTCTTCCAAGATTAAAATTAATGATATATGATATATTTAACTGCAATTGGGTAGTCACCCGGTGGCAGTAGTACAGTACACATATACACACAAACAAGACAGAGAACCACACAAAACAAACAATACATAGAACAAAGTGTAAGTCCAAAACATTAAATTATAATAATTTACTGTTTTAGTTTTTACTGCATAAATACTAATAATAAATACCTAGTACTTTACATCCTTTAATCACTTCATGTACAATATATTTTCTTTGAGAAAATAAGAATACTTCTGTCAACAACTGGTTTGTGGCCCAGGTGGGCTTTGTAGAGTGTCAAATGACCATTATGCTGTACCCTGCCCTGAACATTTATTTACTTTAATAAAATACAACACTCAGTAACTCAAATAATAGTCTGTATGGCAACATGACTGGTGATAGTGCATAATGAACTGCAAAGGCTATGGACAGATCATAGCCTAACTTGCATTATTATCCCAGTACTTCTTGGAGGGATTATGGAAAACTATAAAACAGGACCTCAGTGAGACAGGCAGGCCAAGACCTGAGACACAGTCACAGTGCAGTGAAGATCAGAGTTGTCCTTGTCCATGCCATGAAGGCATATAGGGGGAGAAGAGATCTAGCTATGCTTATGCTTAACCTCAGCCCTGGTTGGAGGTGAACGGTCCAGCACATGTTCTGACCATCTAAACTGCTGGGTGGGTCCCAGAGCCAGTCTGGACATTTTGAAGATCGTGCAGCCTACAGCCTAGTCACAACACTGACTGAGCTATCCTGGCTCCCCTTTGATGTTCAGACTATATATACAATACCTGATAAAACATCTGTCTGGAAGGAGGCACCATTCCAGGATGGAATATATAGATGTTGTCATTGTTTTCTATATCATCAGCTTGTTTTTCTTCCATTTTCTCAGGTTGCAAGTTCTCCTTTGTGATGACAGCTGTTTTAGGGCGGCACGACGGACTCGATTTGTATGGCAGCAGATAGTTACAGTAACTTCTCTTAGCTTTCACTTTCATCTTTAAACCACCTGAAAGACAATTTAATTGAAACAATGGTTTACTTATTTTGAAGGTTATGAGGTAGAACTCCATTCTTAACCTCAGCACAAGCTGGAGGTGAGTGGTCAGCTTCATGTCCCTCCACTTTACCGCTGGGTAAAGAACCACAGCACCCACTGAACAGGAGGCTGGGTGGGCCCAAGAGACAGTCTGGATGTTTAGCAGAGGGGAAAAATCTCTTGTCCCTGCTGAGAGTTGAACCCATGAGCTACAATGGCTACAAATGCAGTGTAATTGCACTGCATCTTCATGTCAACCAAGTCTATATATGATGCAGGTACCATCAAAAGTTCCATTACATCTTCACATCATGGCTAATGTAACCCATATTGATACATGGTGGAGAGCTGAGTTCTTGTCATGGTTTTCCTTATAAATACCATGCCTATCTGATAAGGGTACTCTTCTTGATACACTACTTACGTTAATGCAGGGATAAGGCTCACATATTTTGCAAAAATGTAATTGAATGAGATCTGTGGGAAATGTATAGTTTGATTTACTCACAGCAAACCATCTGGTGCACAACTAAACAACAAAAATAAACTACTGCACCTTCAGTTTTGCACCCTTTCCCCATACACTGCTACGTCAGAGATGCACAAACACATTTTAAAAAGAAAAAGGCCAATTAAAACAAATATCAGACAAGGAACTGTACCAAATCTGCTCCAAAGCCAGGGAATAGAGGTAGTATAATCCCCCCCCTGCAGTGACCCAACTGTTACACACACAGGAGCAAGGCAGGCAATGTATGTATACATGTAACATTTAGGTATGTTCATGTGAACACTGGTGTTGTGCAAAAGCAAGAAGTATTCCATATTCTGAGTGTGTGTCTGTAGCCTTAGTTATCCAGCACACAAAGCGCATGCACTGTATTATATTGTCATATGCAGCCTGTCTGGCTTTACCACATTTTTCCACATTTTCTCATAAACAGCATAATTTTTGGAAAAAAGTTACTGAACATAAAATGTTTTCTGATTTTCTTAGCACTCCTGTCTGAAACATTTCTCATTCTAAGAAGAATGCAGCAATATATTATCATAAATGCATGTAAGTCTTCATGTACAGTACCCACTATTCTTGCAAGATTTTAATCAAAATTGAATTTTCTTGACAAATTTTTTAAAAATACCAAAATATCAAATTTCATCAAAATCTGTCTAGTGGGAGCCAAGTTGTTCCATGTGGACAGACAGACAGACAGACAGGTATGAAGAAGCTAATAGTCACTGTTCATGATTCTGTGCATGTGCCTAACACTAAACCAATAAAAATGCACATACAATTATAATATACCAAACGTAAGAAAGAAAATATCTGCACAGAAATATGACTCACTCACTCACTCACTCACTCAACATGGTTTCTAGTCAAAGGCAAAACCCACTCCTAAACACAATTTAGAATAATGGCCCCACCTGAGACAGACTTCCATTACCTGTCTGGTCACATCTGCCTAAATCAAGGAAAACACTAGACAGGCTGAGAGGCAGGAGTTTGCGACCAGTTACCTTGGAAGTCTGACAGGAAGGTCAAGGAACTTAAATGGCAGCAGCAGAAACTCCACACAACAGCGGGGTCAGAGCTTCGAAACAAGTCCAGTGGCATGGCTCAGTTTCTGCTATCCAAAGTCACTACTACATTTACAAGAGTTATCAGTGGTTTGTTCTGAAACTAGGCATCATACCAGCAGTTCGAAGCCTGTAATCCAGTGTCTGGTACTTGAGAGAAGTAGGATCTAGCCGTGGATCATAACCAAAGCGTACCCACATGACTCTCCACGGACCAGTTACAAAATAATATGCAACTACAGGCAACAGATACTTTAATTGTGCTTTGGTGTATTTGGTCAAATACAGAAGAGCATTCTTGGACCATACAGGACGTTCTTCAAAGATCTGTAAATATTGGAAATAATGTACATAGAGTAGTGCAATCATTAACTGATGCTGTTACATTAGTAATGTGGCACACACACTTCATTCTATTCTGGTGTTTATTTCTAACAGAATAAATATTAACCACACATGCCACTCAGAGAATATGGTTATTAATAACAAACTACATGGGGCAGAGCCCTTCTTGAGAAGCTAACTGTTTGTCAGCCAATCAACAAACTTACTACTTTTTATTGAACCCCAAGGATCATTGCTGTGTTCACATAAGCCCACCATCTGTCCCTATCCAGTCCCTACCCTCCCATTCTATTCCTTTAAATTCCAAATTAGAGTAAGATTATTCTCCCCTCTATGCCTTGGTGATCCAAGTGGCCTCTTTCCATCAGGTTTCCCCAGTAAAACATTTTTCTTCTCCCCCAAGTAAGTGCCATATGCCCCACTCATCTTATTCTCCTTCATTCTGTCACCATAATAACATGTCGTGAGGCATACACATAACATAAAGCGGTGTTCTTACATCAATGATGTAATGCTGTGTACAGTGTTGCACATGTACCAGTAATCTGCACGTACATGCCACTTCCATCTTCACTGTGCATACAGAGACAGCAGGTTGTCCTGAAATGTCAGTATAGCAGTGACCTCATTGTTTATTGTATGTTGCAACAGGGTGAGGTAGCAAGCTGGTAAGAAAGGAAGCAAGGAACATGCACCAGCAAATATTTTATATCTATTGCAAGAAAGTCTCCCATGACTGAAACTACAAATGTAATCTCAACAAGGCAAATATATTTTAAAAAGGTATACCACTGCCTGGCTGATCTGAGGTGATACTAGCAGTGATCCCACCCCGATGACAGCAGCTATGCACAGTGTTCAGGAGCTCGGCTAGTAAGCTGGTCACTACTATAACAGTCTATCGGATTACACAGCATCACATCCCAGAAACTGAGCAAGAATGCTAAAGTAGGGACACTTACAATCCCTATTCAGAAGTTACAAGGTTTGAATCTCAGTCAGAACATTCACTACACTCACAGATTTCTGTGGTGTTCCTCAGTCACTCCAAACAAATGACAAGATAGTATATTAATTTACAATACAACCACTCCCCCCCCCCCC
>Ga0268261_10002111_pt1 | contig 14135 bp, 15 predicted proteins | sample TergutNc150P1_FD_190353 | JGI IMG/M metagenome (GOLD analysis project Ga0268261, IMG submission 190353) | Nasutitermes corniger P1 segment gut microbial community from laboratory colony in Florida, USA - Nc150 P1 (SPAdes) (version 2) | ecosystem: Host-associated > Arthropoda: Insects >... | reverse complement strand
GCGCGCGTGTACACACACACACACACACACACACACACACACACACACACACACACATATATATATATATTAATCTCGAAATACAACAACCAGTATTTCACTAACATCATCACCAGTCATTTGCCGCATGCAGGTCTTGGTCTTTATAATCTGCTGGTTAAATAAGAACAAATTATCGTTAGTTTTAAAAGCATACTCATGTTTTAGGCGACAGTTTATGTGAAGTGATGATAAACTTAGCAGAATCCTCTGAAACCGAGTTAAGTTTCTGCCATAACACACAGCGTCACATCCCAGAAGAAAGCAATATTCGACTCATTTTGCAGTCCTATGACTTTTTGTTCTGGTGCCTTGTACTGCCTCGACACTAGAGATCTACTCTCTGCCATAACGCAGAAGGGTGCTAAAGGAAGCGTATTCTTTATACCATTAGTAGGGTAAAAAGTCAAAGGGGGGTGAGATGAGGAAAACGTGGAACATACGTGGAAGATCTGCGACACGAACAGAAAAGTTTAGTCGCAAAGTATGCGGAGGAAAGACCACTTGGAACAGAAATGTACTGAAGCCGGTGTGCATCAGTTCGACTAGTAGGTAACGAATCAAACGCGATGAAAACATTTGTCATGGTAGCAAGGCTGGTCTGGTGACAACCAAGAAATTACAAGCTGATCGTCAGTTCTCGAAAGGAGACTAATCTAAATTTGGCAATTAAGATATCAAAATACGGACCGAGAGTTGAAATGGTGGCAGCACACCTGACTTGGGAGTGTCTGTATAGATAACAGGATGTGATAGGGTGGATATTTGAGAAATATCGACGTGATAATGTGGATTCAGTTCAACTGGCACGCGGTAGTGTAGTCACTAGAGGGATTAGGCTAAGTATGGACCATCTGCAGTTCGATTCCAGCATGACTCTGGGGGCCACCCAGTCACCTACTCAATGGGGACCGGGGTTCTTTCTTCGAGAATAAAGTGCAGAGGTGTGAAATTGAATAGTCGTTTCCGTCAAGCGCAATGGTTCAATCTACTCCCACTATATGTCTTTATGGCGAAGACAGGAACAACTACACCTTTACCAGAATACGGTCCAGTGTAGAATTTATTGACTGCCTGAGGGATGTGTGGCTTTTAAGGGACTATGTTCCAAGCTTTGGCGTACTGGTAGTCACACATATGCGTCATTTTACATTTAGATATAGGTCTATGTTTCACATAGGCATGTACTTGTGTTCTACCAGACTCACGGGCCGAACGTGAAATTCAAGTAAAAATAAAAGCCCTGAAGAAAACAATCTTCAGGGATTTTTATTACTACCAGTGGACAGCTAGGCGGGCGGAAAGATATATAATTAGGCGCTTTTCGGCTATGCAAACGCACCTAACACTACTAAATCTTCGGCTGTCTAGTAACTTGATTGCTAGAATTCCGTTGTTTAAAAACATTGCGCGATACCTATTTCCAGGAGTATTACTTGATTCATACTTGAATACCGTTACTATATTCCATTTTATTTTCTCACGCCCTCCTGCGAAGGGACATTTTGTTTGTCCGTACGTATGGCAGCACTGCTCAACAGCTGTATATATCGTAATGGCGGCTGTAATTGACGTATAGAAGGCGGGGGAAGAAGTTAATCAATTAAGTTGCACTTGTATTTTAATTGTTTCACTTCCCATCCATGGAAGAGATGCGCGTTTTATTCGTGAATGAAGTGATCTGTCACACAATGTTTTGCTATACTGAACGCCGTTTAGGTGATGTTTATTTATAAAACGTGTCAAAACGCGTCACAAAATTTTTACATAAAAATGACGATGCAAAAGAAACGAACGACAAACTTTCGCGAAGATGAAACGAAGCTTCTAATTCAGTTGTGGGGTAGTCCGTCAATTCAGACTCAGATGAGTGCGTGTCATAGAAAAGCACCAATAATGATTCAGCTTGCTTCAATGATGCAACAGTATGGTTTCAATAGGACTCCAGAGGAGATTACAACAAGAATACGAAATCTGAAGTGCATATATCACAGAATAAAGAAGACGCTTAGCACTGGTTTAATTACTGATCCTGACTGGTATCATTTTAAAGCAATGGATGCTATTCTTGGTGATGGAATGACAGCCCATAGGTACATAGGTGCGGATGGTTATCCAAGAAGAGAGATAAAGAAGGAACTTGCAGACATGGAAGATATTATAAACTCGAAATACAGTAACGACAGTCCCAGGTATTAAGACTGCTGCTCATTTCGGATGTTTATTGATTTTGGAACAGACTTAGAAATACTCGGTCAGTGTGAAGGGTGTGAAACTTGTCTGTAAAAATGCCACAGTTTGGTATTATGTTTTTATTTTTTATTCTGATTTGTTTCCTTCTGTTTATACTTTATTTTAGTAGGTTATGTTGTGTAGGTTTCACTTTGGTCAAGTGTAAAGGGGACCATATTGTAATTCTCACTTTTACCATTATTTCAACAGTGAACCATGTGTATCACTAATAGCACACACTCATCTGACTCGAGACATAGAATATACGATATACTAACTGAAACATTACTGGGGTTCTGATATTAATCATAAAAGTAAAAGCACCACACAGAGTTATCATTTAGTATCAGTTCCTCAGCTGACTAAAACCAGATACTTTATGAATGCATTAGGTGTATTACAAATATGTATTCATTCATTCCTGCCCCTATTTGAGCAGTTGTATACTAATACCTAAATTTCACCATTTCAGTTCAGGGTGTGATGATGACAGAGACATAGTTGGAAATTATATAGCTTCATCACCAATGCAAGGGCTGACTATCACGTCATCAACACCAGGCACTTCGGGGCCATCTTCTACCAACAGAGTGAGTAGTTCAGCTACTTTGCACAAGACAAAATATGCAGAAGATGATGAGCCAACACCTGGCAATGAAGAGCCCAAAAGAGTGCGGCTACAGGGTCCCACTGTTGGAAGATCAAGTCACAGAGAGGATTCACTTCCAAACAGCCCCGATACAAGGCCACAACATGAGCAGTCAGAAGTAACAAATCTTCTTCAGCAGTTGCTGGATGTTGAGAGGGAACATTTAGAAATAGAAAAGCAACGCCTTGAATTTGATAGGAAAGTTGGATGCCAACTCATGGCACTTATTCCAATAGTAGGAAGTGTACTCCAGAATCAGTTTCTTCTTCAACAAAAGCAACAGCAGCAGCAGCAGCAGCAGGAACGGCAAGAAGAAGAAGAAGAAGAAGAAGGAGAAGAAGAAGAAGTGGAAGAGCAAGAACAAGATGCCCCAGAATCTCCAGAAAACAACAGTGACAGAGATTCAGATCAGAATTCCTGCGATGAAGAAACAAAGAAGGATGAACGAATTCAAAATGATGAAGCCCATTCCTCAAGAGAAGAACTGTCAGCAGATTCAGGCTGTGGTATATTTCAGTCAGTCACTGATTTTGTGTCATAATTCTCCATGACTTTAGTGAATAGCATCAGCCACATTTAAGCAGAAGGGAAAGTTCCCTTTTTTCTTTTCTTTTGTAACTATTACAGTACAAAGCATCTGATGGAATTTAGAGGTACAAATGCTTTTCTTTTTCAAAATTGATAAAAGAATATTTTAAGTAAAATGTGACAGTGATTTAATCATATTTTACAGTGTGACATAACATAACCCATTATCTTAATAAGAAATTTTATTTTAACTGTGTATTATATATTTATTATTGTAGTATTTGGTGTGTCTGAACAAGTACAGTGACCAGTTACAGTATTTATATCTGTTTTTACTTGCAGGATCTGCCATAGTTACACTACACTGACAGGTGTGTGTTTAGACATAATAGCAAAGCTAAAAACAAATGTTTTTGTTCATATTTTAATAAAACTCATTTTGGTGACATGTAAGTTTAGGATAAATTAGGTCAGTTTGGTTTACATTAGGTTTGTTGGGGATCTGGTAAGGATAAATAAATAATTCCACTGAAGGTTGGTATCAGATGACATTATGTGACCTCATGCCAGAGCAGGTAAAATACATTGACACCATACCATAAAGAGTTCACTTATATACATAATTACACAGTCTGTGGCATACAAGCAGGAATATATTCAAAGCTTCCATATCCTATTCTTCTGGGGGAAATTCTAGTCAAAGTCAAACATATGCATTTGCATTTAACCTCACCCAAATGCATCTGAGCTTTTTTTTTTGGGTGACATGCTGAAACATAAAATATAATTCAGCATTTCAAAGCTCACCATGCCATTTTTTGAAGTACGGGTGTGCGTATAAACTTATGTCATACTTCATGTTTCATTGTGCTCTTCGTTTTATATCATAATTTATGTAATGTTTTGTAATTTGCATTAAATTTCATAGAAGTATTAAAAAACTGGAAGACATACACATTCTTCACTTCAGAAATGGTTGATTTCAATTTTGAGGTTTGACATCCTGTTGTGCTGTCATGTAATTAATATGTAAACAAACAGTCAACACAATTCAGGAGGTCTATATATCATTTAATGCAACTGCAGCATTTAAACATGATTTGTAAAATTGAGGTCTCACTTCAATGACAAAGAGATTTTGTATTCTTTTTATATTTTGTAACAAGTACTGTAACCTGCTGATGACCTTTTACAGGTCAAAGCATGTTGCATTAAATGATACATACTTAGTTGTGTTGACTGTTTGTTTACATAATAATGGTTAATTTCCTTGTCAGTAACACATTGTACAGTAGCTACAATTGTAAAAAGGGAATACCAGTAAGATTAAGAAATTAAAGTTTACTTATGTACTATACTTGAAAAAAAGGATCAGAAATGCATTCAGAACTGTGCTGCAGTTCTGCACACTGCCTTATCAACCAAGACTACTGTACACAGTGGTAAGAGTGGAGAAAATTTCATAGTGTCTCTAGTTGTTCTATGTTAGGTTTGCAGTAGAAATTGTGCAATGGTATAGCTATATTTTTGTGTGTACTAGCTGGTTATTCATAGTAATTGAAATTTGTGACCATTATAATTAAATATGAAATTAATTAAGCTGTGACCACAGCAGTTTTATTAAACCAGTGTGGCACATGTGCATTCAGGAAAGGTTTGTCAGCAGCAATGAAGTTAATTTACACTGAGGACAGAATACTGTTGCTGTAACATTAAAATGGATGACAGCAGTGACCTTGAGGTGCCTTTCCAAGAAAATATTCTGGATAACTGTTGTGTTAGCTTGGACAAACCAGTTTAGTAGGATGGACAACTGAGTTGTGTCTAATGACAAGTATATACTAATAAAAGAAGTTCCACCGATTGTGGGGGATGATGACCTGGAAGCCTCCCTTTCTTTGTACTGTTGTATTCCTGTCCTGCTCCCTTTGGCCAATGCCATCATCAAGCTCAAAGTGCTTGCTAATGAAGGTTATATCACTACCAACTTTGTGTCTGCAGAATGATTAGATCACTGGAAGGAAATATAAACATATAGGACAGGAAAGCACAGTAGGCTGAGAGAGATGTTGAGGGGCTTCATCCATGGGACTTCTTTCTGTGGCATAATTATAGCGTGAATCTTTATTATAACTATAACCAGTTTTACCTTTCAGGTTAACAGTAACACAGTTCTAGTCATGTGAAGTGTTGTTTCACTTTTAGCAGGACCTTTCTTTTTACCAGTATGTGCAGAACATGTCTCAGTCACATGTAGTGTTCTGCTGTAATGACAAAATTATGTTTTTCCCATCTTTGAAAGGCTGGGACAAGTAACCACTTAGATCAACCTATTGGAAATATTTAGAATTCATTGTAGTGTACTTCCACATACCCCCTGTATACCTTGTAGGTACTTCGACAAAGGGAGTATTTTACCTGTTTAAGAGTAGGAAACTTCTAGTTGTGAGGACTAGAGTTTGAGTGTTCTTGATTAATCACACATGAATAATGGAACATGTAACTTACTTTTAAATAACTTCTAATGAAATGTTTGTACACTATATACGTAAGAGACAAACACTAACAGTTGAAGTGTGTATACAAATCGTATATGTGCTTCTCTCTTCCATACTTTACACATTTGTTTTTACATTTTCAGTACTACATTAATTGTATTCTGTTGTGTTTTGTCTTCTGAATGACTACTAGGACCAGGAATATTTTAAGCCACATATGTTTATGGTAGTATGGTGAAATGTGTCTGCAACAGAACCGTGAGGGACCAGAATTTTTTTCCATTGTAGGCAGTTTCAGTTGATACAGGTACTTAAGTTTGGCAAACCAGTCTGCTACAGTTTCTTCATAAACATCACCACCTTCACCACAGACTTCATTAAACACAATTTGATGTGCCTTTTTGAAACTAATCGTACATTATATGCCATAAATTCACTCTGCATCAATTTTGGGACACTTCTTCTGCATGCTCATGTGCCATTGGTCCAGATATTGGAAGGTTTCTGGCTCTCACATTTACATATCACTCCCATACAACCTCATTCTGTATTCATTTCCATTTTACCTTACGTTCTATTTTATTCAGCCACTGTAACAATTAAGCCACTGGTTTCTTATTTCTGACTTAGCTTTTAATACATCATACTCTTTGATTTTCCCAGTGTTAAACTTTGCCTTGATTTGTTTCACTGTCAACTTGCCTTTTTCATTTCCTTCAGTCACTTTTCACTTTTGTGCTGAGATCAAGCACAACTGTTTCATTTGGAGGTAACGGCTGCAACTAAATTACAAAGTATGAGTCTTTGGATATTTTACCATAAATGGCAAGGTTGCTCTTTTCTATTGGGTGCAAACCTTCCACATGCAAGTCTGTTGTGATTGGAACCTGGAAACATTTAAGGAATGCTGCTGTTTGTGGTGCAAAGGTCTAAATTCTGCCCGACATGGTTGTGGCTTCGATGACTGCTCATACTACTACTACTACTATTGCAGCTACAGACACACAGAGTCAGTAAACCAATGTATTCTGGACTGTGCTATACACATTTCCATTGACTTACCTGCTGAACCCCCAAACTTTGGCAGCCTATAGTCTAAATCCTTCCTTCACTTTTCTTCTGGCCTACCTACACTTCCTAACAGTATCTCTTATTGCTGATAAACAGATAATGGAAGGGTATGCCATGCTGAAAGCACAGTCAGAACAAATTTACAGAAAATATGAGTATCTTCCATTGCTTTCTGTTTCTATGTTAGACAGCTTCTGTTCATTAAAGGCAATTTTATAATTTTTCTTATACAAGATCCTTGGGACTGTAAAGGTTTACCACTAAAGACAGGTTTCTGTTATGTCCAGGTTCCATTTTAAGACAGGTTTCACTGTGTTCAATTTTTTATTGAAGTTAATCTGATGTCTGTGGCCATGCTACTTGTAAAGAGGGAATACAGTGCAGTATAAATGAGGTGTTGCACAATTTTCTTTTAGCATCAATAGATGATGTTGGAAAATAATGAATTTGAAATGAGTTATATGATGCTATGAGAGATTTGAAGTTGTCATGCCAGTATCTAGCTTAGTGTTACGCATGTGATGCTGCATAGTTTGGTATAGGTAGATACGTACATTTTTCAGAAACATGTGTGACTTTTCTAATCTGAAGGTGGAGGCAGTGGTTTCCTGCAAACACCTGGTACCCATGTACGAAACTACACAGCATTACATTCCATTTTTTCTACTAGGTCTACAGCTTTGTGTTGTACTTCATATATATGTATAAAAAAACACACACACACACACACACACATGCTTGTTTATATTAATACTAAATTTTGTATCGAGAGAACTTTATTTAGTTTCCTTAAATTATTGTATATGTATAAGAGTGAGGATGAATGGTTGATTTATCATTAGTCACAGATTTTCACATGATTAAAAGTTCCTGTTCATAATCATACATATTCATTTCTTGATCTTCCAATATGTCAGAAGACCTAGTCTTAACGATGCAGAACAGGAACCAGCTGTACATGCTTAAGACTAGTGGCCATAAATTTTATGATATACAGCAAATATGTTGAATTAACATGTACCCTGAACTTATATGCTTTGTACAGAGCTAGTCAGAATCTTGGCACTGAGAATCTGCAGGTATATCTGAGTTACGTCTTAGTGCTGATTGTGCAATTAAAAGTCTGGATATCACATTACGCAAATAACAGCGTCTCTTTTTAAGTTGTTTTAGCCGCCCTGTTGCTGCTTGGCTGTTCTGATGATAAAGCCACAAGAGAGAGAGAAAGGACATTAAAACAATACATTCCTCCTCTTTGAGTTTCATTATTATTCAACACAACGAACCATTCAAATTAATCATAATTCATATTATTCCTTCTTTCCAGATCCCTGATTTCGATTATGTCTGTCTTCAGTCGTAATTTCATTATCTCTCTCCAGATTTCTTGCCTGTGTTCAGCATTTTCAATACCAAGCCTCAGGAGGGTAGTTTCATTGATTCGGACAAGAGATCGGCCTGTGATGTCATGCTGTAAAACGGATACATATAGAATTTTCAGAATGTTGAAAACACTGCTGTATTAATAAACTATAATACAAATTTTTATACTCACAGTACCTTCGCATACATTATTGTCTTCCATATTATGCCTCTGTGCAGTCTGGTAGGCAACTACCAACGTCTGGAAGGAACACAACTATTGCCCTCACCGTTGAGGTAAAAGTAAATCAATTGAAGAGAGTAGCTTTGTATGTACATGAGATGGGGTGGAGGGGAGAGATGGGTCATGGAAGACAGAGGCCAATCACAATCAGATGGGGAACAGAAAACGTGCCCTAAGGCATAGTAATTTGCACATTACTTAACGATACTGCCAGTGACTCAGATTACAGTGTAGAATGGCAATGAATAATTAATTTTAAACGATACGGCAGGAAGTGATCATGGACTAACTTAAGGTACTATACTTGCATTTGACCAAAGGGACTTCGAAACACCACAAAAATACTTGTCAATAAGAGTCCGTATCTGACCCACAAATAGGGTACCTCCTGAATAGAATACAGTAGTGTCACTGCTTCAGCCAACTTACCAGTTAAAACCTTATGCCCTGAAAAGGACAGCTACGCCAGGGCAGGAGGAATATAGAATCACTCTTATGGAACATAAGCAGCAGAGGAGAGCCATACCAAGATTTACCCTTGGAAGAAACCTGTTTTTTACTGTCACTTCTTCCACCTAACTAGACACATTACAAACTTCGTTCATTTGTACTGTACTGAAGACGGTTAATAGGTTCACCATTCCCGTGATGATACTATTCTCAAGTAGTGCGCTGTCGTCTTTGCGACACACTTATGGATCCATGGAATGTACATACATATGTATTTATGTGCTGCTTATTACCTGCTGAAATTTGTCCCAGTATAGTGGATAATAGTCACTACAATGCCGTCTCAGCCATTTCTGAACGTCAGCAACTGTCCAAAGATAGACAGGTCTAGGCCGGGCCGTTTTATTCTGGAAAGAATGAACTTGTTTCTGGAGCACATAACAAAACGTAACAGTAACAAAATATTTCATACTACATTTTTCGCTCACCTTAGGTTTGTTCACGGAACTTAATGTTTCCTCAACCATCATACCCTTGATAATATCACTACATTTTAGATGGTTACAGTCTTTATTTTGCATACACCAGCATCTTGAAACAGACTACACCATTGCCCACAGCATTTACAGTTTCTTTGCGTTCGCACTTACCAACTCGTTTGTTATTGCTGTAACTGCCAATCTCCGCAATAGGTTCGCTAGTGTACGATAACCATATGTGTCTGTAACGCAGAACGCCACGTTGGAAGTAGAAGTAAACAGTTGATATACTTGCCGAGTTGGACCCAACTCTTCGTGATATTGTTGTCTGTTAGGCGTGTTATAAGTAAATACATTTGCCATACATGTTAGTAAAAATTTTCGAGCGTGGTTATGTAACGCTGTTTTAGTGGTGCAGTTCATTGTCATGCGTTCAATTTTGACATAATTGCGGACGTCACCGGGTACAACCCGTTGTAGCTCATGCATCGGTGTTGTTTTTGACTCATATATACATTTAACTGTTATTTTATGTACGGTGCTTGATTTACAGGCCATGCAATAGTGCTAGAACGATGCCTGTTTTGTCATGTTATTCGAACTAGACAGTGGCATTGGCTTGCCGTGCGCAATTTTCGTCACCATGTAGTGAGATACAAATGTATTTTCGTTTTCCAGATTGAGTGAATTGCAAAATGAAGGTAAAGGAGATAGAGAAAACTGCAAATGTCTCCTGGTCTCCTGCTGCTCATCATCCAGTTTTGCTGGCAGCAGGTACAGCAGCACAGCAGCTGGATGCGTCATTTAGTACAACAGCAGCGCTTGAAATTTATTCTCTAAACTTGACAGAACCAGGTTTGGATATGGAACTACGGGCTTCGGTGTCGAGCGATTATAGGTGTGTTCATATGATGAATTCCTTATTAACAAACACATTGAAAGACAGCACCAGTATTTATGAGTGAATGTGCCAATGTGGTCATAATATATTGACCTGAGAAGCAGAAGGGTGTCAGTGTAAATTTTATCGTAATTGAGATAACACATAATTTTTCTTAGAATTTCAAGCTCTTTCATATGTAGATGGGGGTCTGCTCCAGAATAGAGGGACCCGTGTATTGCCAACCTGCATACTACCCAACAGATGATGGAAGGCATGTAATCCATGGTTGCAAGTTACCAGCATTGACTGATGATGATGTGCAAGGTGTAGGTTAGAAGCTTCACACTTGGGCAAATACGGCATGTCTGCATTCTCATCTTTGTATCTCCTTTCGAGTCATGTTGTGTTCTGTCATATCTGGATCTGACGTGGATTTCAGAAACACAATCACCCTTGTCCACAAGGTACACAACTGTTTGGGCCCATGCACACTATGGAAGTCACCACGAGTTATTCACTATTACACACATAACCAATATTTGTAACTTAAGACTTGGATGCCATGAGCAGGAAGTGTCATCAACTGTGAACCTACAAATTCCCAATTACACATTCTGCATTATACACACACACATAACTGAAACCTCTAACCTAAGCCTCACACCATTACACACTTACTTATTTACTCCGTGGAGCAGGGTCCTTGAGAAGCTAACTGGTTTGCAGCTAGTCAAGAAATTCCCCGCATTTTATGGGACCTGACCACATTCGCAAGTGCTTATCTATGTCCCTATCCTGAGCCAGCTCAATCCAGTCCATACCTCACATCCCACTTCCTGAAGATCCATCTTAATATTATCCACCCATCTATGCCTGGGTCCCCCAGTGGTCTCTTTCCCTCAGGTTTCCCCACCAAAACCCAGTACATGCCTCTCCCCTCCCCCATACGTGCTACATGCTCCGCCCATCTCATTCTTCTCAATTTTATCACCCGCACAATATTAGCTGGCAGATCATTAAGCTCCTCATTATGTAGTTTTCTCCACTTCCCATTTACCTCATTCCTCTTAGGCTCAAGTATTTTCCTGAACACCCCATTCTCAAACACCGTCAGCCTACGTTCCTCCCTCAGAGTCAGCGACCAAATTTCACACCCATACAAAACAACAGACAAAATTATAGTTCTGTATATCGTAATCTTTAAGTTTTTGGATAGCAAACTAGAAGACAAAAGATTCTACACTGAATGATAGCAAGCATTCCCTGATTTCCATCTGCTCTTAATTTCTTCCTGAATAGAATTTTGATTTGTTAAAGTTGTTTTCAAATATTTGAATTCTTCCACCATTTCAAAAGAACTATTTTCAGTCTTCATAGTGTGACTTCATCCTCTTTTTTTTTTTTATCTCCTGTCTCTCAATATGTGATCTATCAATATGTGAATCAGGAGAGGTCCGGGTGTACTTATGAAGGTTTTGGTGTGGGAACATCCTGCTCTTAACAACTAAATTTTTTGATGTGGCAAAGTTGACTATTCTAACACCATTATTATTATTATCCTGATGCAGATTCTCATTCCCAGTTCTCGGTGTGAAAATATTCACTCTCCCTACTTTTGCATTAAAATCTCCTAATAGAATTTTCATATGGTATTTGGGAAAATGATAAAAATCCTGCTCTAATTCCTTGTAAAAACTCTTTTTTAAATCATCACTTTTCTCCTCACTTGGTGCATGCACATTTAGAGCAATGATATTACACCAGTGACCTTTCAGAAATGTATATGACACCCTATTGCTAACAAACTCTACTCTCTTAACTGCTGATATTATTCTGTGATGTGCAAAGAATCCTGTTCCCGATTGATGATTTTCATTTCCTCTTCCATAGAAAAAATTATAATCCTCTGGTCTTACTTTGCCCTCTCTGTCCCACCTAACCTCCTGCACACCCGCTAAATCTAATTTATATCTAGCCAATTCCCTGGCTGCTGCTGTAAGTGAACCCGCCCTATACAGGCTCCTAACATTCCATGTACCAAATCTCATGTCCCTCTTTCATTGCTTAGGTCGCACCGAAGTATCAGTCCAGGTCTGAGGCTTTGTCTGTGAATATTTCGTAACAAGATACATTTTAATGGGGAGGAGTTGTTAGCACCTCACCCAACCCCAAGCTGGAGGGCCACCCCTTGTCCGCTGTCTGCGACTGCTTATTCAATATATTCACAGCTACCCTCCATATTGGAGGCCCTCCCTCCATCTGCAACCTGAGGATGCGCCATGTCATGGTGACAGGGACCCACTTTTCCGATGCTTCTAGGTGTTTGATTTCAATTTCCAGATTCACACCATTACGCACACATTCCTTATTGTACTCACACATAACTGAAACCTTTAACCTAAGCCTCATACCATTACACCCACCCTGTTATACACACATGTAACTGTAACCTCTAACCAAAGCCACACATTCTGTATTAAACATACACATAACTGAAACCTCTAACATAAGCCTCACACAGTTACATGTACATTTACTATTATACATATACATAACTGAAACTTCTAACCTAAGCTTCACATTGTTCCTCTATTACAAAGACACAGGTAAGACATCGTACCTACACCTTGCATCCCAAGCAGAGAGTGCTGGCAAGTTCAAACCATGGGTTACACACCTTGTGTCATGTGTTGAGTAGCCGTGTGTGTGTGTGTAATATGGATTAAATGGTATGAGGGGTGGTTAAGTGAGAGAGGTGAATCATATATAGGGGACATGGTAGGAAGGGGGAAAGTAGTATCAGAGCAAGTTAAAATTCTCTAGTAACTTCTTATGATATCACTCATTCTTTCATCTCTTTACTTTGGCATCTGTTAGGTGTGCTACAGTCACGAGTGTTTTTATTTTGTATTTCACACACCATGTTTTGGGTTTACTGGTGTTACAGTGTTGGTTGTACTGGTGGAATAGTTACTTTTGGTTAAACAAATAATAGTATTTTGAAGTGTCAGTGAACAAGGAAATGTAAATTGTGAAACATTAGAAGTTAGTTTGCTTCAATTCATCATTAATGCATAGCCTTGTTCCTCTAAAGGGTTTGAGATAATGACATAATGAAATAAATGAGTTATTTGGTCCTTAAGGCCATTGACAACATCACATCTTTGGAAGGAGTAATGTCAAGATGAGCAAATGGGTAATGATTTGGAAGGAGCTTGTAACTTACCAGAATGCATTTTTCCATTTTTCAGTTTGAAAACTATGAAATATTTGAAGAAATGTTCGTATAGAACATCTATAGGGACATATTCATATGCTTGATTTTGAGTAAAGTGATCTTGTCTGAACAGGTTTCACAAGATTGCGTGGGGATCGTATGGATTTGGGAGAGACCATGGGAGTGGTATTATTGTGGGTGGATGTGATGGTGGGTGTGTTCAAATATACAGTGCAGCCAAGGTGCTGGCTGGAGAAGAAGGGCTAGTGGCTCGTCGAGATAAACACACTGGTCCTGTCCGAGCTCTGGACTTTAATCCCTATCAGGTAAATAAAAGAGGATTAAGAGGTTTTTAACCCTTTAAACCCCGAATTAAATCCCATCTGCTATTTGCTGGCATTATTAGGAGCTCACCATTTTCTCCACGTTAGCAGGATAAGGGTTAAATCATTAACCTTTAGGCGACTAATGTCATATATATAT
>Ga0268261_10002110_pt1 | contig 14136 bp, 8 predicted proteins | sample TergutNc150P1_FD_190353 | JGI IMG/M metagenome (GOLD analysis project Ga0268261, IMG submission 190353) | Nasutitermes corniger P1 segment gut microbial community from laboratory colony in Florida, USA - Nc150 P1 (SPAdes) (version 2) | ecosystem: Host-associated > Arthropoda: Insects > Digestive... | reverse complement strand
TGTCAGGTAGAGGTCTCTGCGACGAGCTGATCACTCGTCCAGAGGAGTCCTACCGACTGTGGTGCGTCGTGTGTGATCTAGAAACATCAAGAATAGGCGCTCCATATATATATATATATATATATGACATTAGTAACCTAAGGGTTAATAGCATCAAAAACATTGTTTTTTCCTCCTTTACTCATCTTGTAAGGCTGTCAAGGAAGATGTTAAAAATCACTGTCATCCACTAACAAATTTCACTTAAGTGAAGTGATTAAGAAACCACTCATTTCTAATGGTAATTGGCAGAATTTTTTCTAAACAATAAGAAGCTTACCTGTCTTCCACCTGGCATCTGAAGCTGAGCTATATTGCCTGAAGTTCCAACTACATTCTGAGTGGCTGGTATCCTTATGACCTGCCCAGTTCCTGCAGATGATGTCAAAATTGTACCAGGTTTCAAAGAGCCCTGCACAGCAAGAAATATAAAAACAGTTTTAAATAGATTAAGTAGTAGACATAGACAATAAACTGGGAATATCTGTGATGTTTCAATAGGATGCTTGCAAACATAGGATGCTTTACAGAAATCAGTACACAACATGATAAAATATTGGTTGAAGGTGCATTAATATAGGTGCAATGTCCATCTCAACAAACTCCAGAGATAATACAATGTTAATGCAATTCCATCACCATTTAGTTTTAAAAATTCATTTTATGTACTACACAGAAAAATAAGGTTACCTGTCGAATGATGACTTTCTGTGGACTAAGCAGTGGCTTCACAGTTGTATTAACAGCCCCACTAATTCCTCCAACAGCTGATGCAATGGACACTGCTGACTTCAGTTGTGTCACACCACTTACAGGAGCTGGAAGTATCTTAGTAGGAGATTTTACAACAGTAGAAGCTGGCATCATTGTTATTTTTGCAGGTGACTTCACAGGAGGAGACACAAGTTTGTTTACAATAATACTCTGCAAGAATACACAAAAACAATTTATTTAAGATGCTGTAATTCATATAATAAATGAAAATGCGTATTAAAAAAAAAAAACTAACTTGTTTGGCTGGAGATGATGGTAAAATCTGCTGGAGTTTGGCGGGTGACAAGAGACCCATCTGTTGAGCTTGAGCTAATGTGATTGCCTTTGTTGGACTACCAAGAAGAGAAACATTACTTTGGCCAGCTCCACTACCACTGATGATTTTAATTGGCTGACCACTGCAAAATGTCTCTCCAGCTTGAGATGTTGCTAGCATGACGGGCTGGCCCTGTTGTCCCTGCTGATTTCCAGTAATAATTACTTTTGCATATACCTTAAACAAGAAACACACAGGAAATTAAAACTTAATAATTTTGCTTTAATGCAACTGCACACAACAATGAACGTTAATATATATTTACAATGGAAGCTGAAATGGAACAAAGAGTATAAACTTCCTTAACACTTCCAGATAAATGAAGAACAAGACAGAAAATAAAATTGCCATAAGGCCCAGATTATAATTTGAAATATGTTAAAAAAAAATTCTTACAAGAAGCAATGAAAAAACACTTCTGAATGCCCTTGTTTTTGTTGTTGTTGCCATCCTGCTCTATTCACTGGCTTTTGTTTTCTTCACACAGATAAAAATTGTATGTTGACACACACAACTAACAATAAGACAGAACAGCTGTCACAAATTATGTTTTTGCTTTATGGTATTTTGAAGATGATATACTTGATTACTTTAAGGAACAAAGTTCAGGAACCAAGTAAACTTAAATATGTTTTCCTTATGTTCCATTATGTAATGTGTACACCAAACAGAAACATCTCGAAGAAATGTTATACACATTACTGACATCCAAAACAAGCGTGTCTACAGCACTGCAATATACTTCAGCATTTGTACCAACATGTTTCTTTTCAAAGAATCCATCTTGGAATACAATGCACTAATCCCACTGACTGCCACATCACTAGAACATTTGACTATAATCACTCTGTGTCAAAACCCTTAACTTTGCACCTTCACATTCTATAATGCATTTCTCAGTCAAAGGCAGCTGTCTGCTTCTGATATCTATCTTCAATTTTAAAAGAACCAAAAGTCAAAAAGGGCCAAACATGGAACATATATGAAGTTTGTTTTCTGAAGAAAATATGAAGTTTGTTTTCTGAAGAAAATATGAAACACATCAGGTCGCACATTATCACATGGAAGCGTCAGTGTCTGCTGTTCCTATGGTCATTTTCAACTGAAAAGTTGCAATGTCATGTGTGGATTGACTGTACACTATGATACATTGCCGGTGAATTGATGTGGCACTGCATGCCAGTACACGATAGCAGGCTACTAATAAACATTATCATCACCATTTTTCACACATTCAGACATTTGTTGTGTGGCTATATCAGAGAATGCCATCTTCCACTGACTGCTCTCTTCATTGGTAGCAGGATTGCAATGAAACACTTATGATTTTTCAGTGGTAATGATATTGTGATAAAATGAATTAAGACGTTCTTCAAAATGGCATTTAAGATCTTGACACATAGTCACAAAGTCAGTACTAACAACCATTCAAACAGCTGCACACCTATTTCAACCCTGTGTTTATGTAAACTGCATGTGTACTACCTACTGAAATTGAAAATGTGCTGGTAACTTCAATCAACCATCAGTTTTCTCAAATTGTAACTATAGAGGTATTCATCAGTATCTCATTGCAGGAGGATAAACACTAAACACATGACAGCTAACACATGGCTTTCCTTACTAAAAGCTTCCTGTATCATATGAAATATTTCTCTAGCAGTTTTCTTCAGAAAAAATATCAACCTTAACTGCACAAGAGTTTCCCATAGCTCCAACCACTTATCCCCATGCAGATGTAATTAAATATGTCTGCCTCTCATTCACACTTATTCACAAACAACAACAATGGGTAACACTATCTCACATGGTACACTAATACTGGCACCACACACGCTTTGCCATTCTGCCATTTTTCTCTAAAATAACAGGTTCTAAACAAAGCCTTATTAATCCAGAACAACCCTCCTAACTAACCCCAACCCCTTCCATTTGCTGATTAAGAGGTATTGCAATTGACATGAACTAATTAAATAATTAAAAAAATGATCAAATATCATCTCACTCACAGCTTATACAACTGAAAAAAAAAAAAAACAACTTGTACCAAATCCTTACTCTGGGTACACATTCTTCCCCAAGTTACCTAATTAACCATAATGAGTTACATACACAATTTTAACATATAATTCCATTCCACTGAACATCTGGCAACCAAAACCTTTTACTCTGAAACATTACATACAAAATTACTCGATTCATCAATTATTCAGGGGATTACCCGTAACGTTATACTCACTACTAGGTTACTTTTCTTGCATTATAGTATCTTTAGTGGTCTTGTAAACTATCAGCAATTATGCAAGCAAGTGCAACTTAGTTCTAAAAGCAAATATTTTATAAACTTCCAGCTATTTTGACACCCATTACTGTTTGCATAAAACAATATAAATAGGCTGGAACCCATTTAATTTTCCTCAAATTAATGTTTTCTGTTTCTAATACTTAACATCAATTATATAATTATATACCAGAGTTAAACATCCTCCACTCAAAATTATCCTCAGGTTAAACGTTCAAATCTACTGGTCTCCAAAGAAACTTTAATTGTGAGGTTCACTCTACATATTGTCAAAAGGTATATTAGTTGTAGTCCAATACTGATGCAAACTTCTAGGTAAATTAGAAAAACTATGCACAATATTCCACTCAACAAGCAGCACTACCATAAAGTGATGATACATAACAGCCTGCATGCAAAACTTAAAACAATGAACTGATTCACGACCTCAAGTGATGATAAATAACACTTTCTTTCAAAGGATTATGTTGGACTGTCTTCTTCCAAGACTGTTTGCTCACGATAATGTGTAAGACTTAATGTGTGTAAGTAACTAACGAACTCCATAAACAATATTTCAAAATTCATAAACTATCACAAAAGGGTCAATATAGGCCCTAAGCATCCTCATGACCTACTGAACGATTATCACTGAATTTAAAAATAAATCTAACAGTGCACTGTTTACTTTTTGTTATATGAAATTATAACAATGAGCTCATCTCAACAACCACCACAGCTATAATAGTGATAAATATAATTACTAACATTCCTCAACTGCCCTGCTGTTCCAGAAGCTGGGCGCTTTGTTGTGGCCTGGAGAGGTTTTATTCCTTGAAGATTTGCAGCTGTAAGATTACCAGCTGTACTTGTTGCAATAACTGGTCTATTTAGATTAGCAGGGCGCAACTGAACAATATTTCCATCTGCAGACTTGGCTGTAACTAATGTTTGAGCTAAAGACTGAAACTGAGGCACCGAACTAATGGCAACATTGCTGGATATTCCAGCAATCTTTCCCACAAGCTGTCCAGCACTGACTGTCACATGCTTAGGAGTCAAACTTGGTGAAGTGGTAACACTGGCACTTGAGGAAACAGGAGACTGTATTACTACAATTGAAGAACCTGTAGTTTTTGAAGTCACTGTGGATGATGTGAATGTAAGATTATTACTGACTGATGTAAACTGTTTAGCTGAGATTTCTTGTTGTTGTAATGGATCCCCTGTTTCTGGGGATGGTGTAGACATTTCAATCTCATGCATGTCCAAATCTTCCACCGCTGTCGTCTCCTCCATAATTTCAGGCAAGATGGCTTCAGGTGAATGTGCCACATCACCCCGCCCATGGTCTTCACTCACAACGGTCACAACAGATTCAACAGTTTCACCCACGGTTAAGCCGTCTCCACCACTTTCCAATTCCTCCTCTAATGTCCCCTCTACTCCAACTGTTGAGTTAAGACGGTCCAGTTCTGCCTGAATGTTGACCAATGTCTCTAGCTCCGAAGATGTAAACTGATCACTGTTATGTGGTAAAGTGAGAGCACTGAGGTCTCCATCCCCTAGGGCTCCAGCATCCAATCCAAGCGTTTCCACAACTGCCCGTGCCCCTCCTGGGGGTTTTGTACCGCCTATTTAACATAAAAACAACAGTTGTTGAAGTTTACTACAAATTGGTTTATTACTGAGCGTCCAAGTGTAACAGATAATTGATTAATTTCAAGGTCTTCATAGCATACATAAGCACATTCTACTGTTCACTGAACTACTTTAATGTGTGACATCTGGATGGCTTTATAATACTCCTCACAGGAAATTCAAAACAATCCATAAAACTACAACAACCACATAAACTGTTACCTTATACGACCGTCATGCATAAATATGTTGTGAAGTCTTACACGTATATCTAGCATTAATTTAAAGACTGGATTACTTAGAAATATCACTTTCAGTGTGGCATCTCCATGTTCAACGCTGCTGTCGCACAAACATTCACAGAAAAGCTCTTTGAACTGAGCTGAAACGGGAAGACAACCTATTTTACGATAATTTTACGACACTGAAGCTCATCATCTAAGCGCCATTTACGCAAGGCTAACAACGCAGCCGAGCTCAAATGACGCGCCATTTTCTGCCAGCAAGGCAGGGAAATTTGAAACATTATGATATACTACAATCATTTGCTCCATATTTATGACCAATTCGTTACAGTTTAACATATGCACAATGTATTTCACTTACACATACAGCCCTAACATTCACATTCAGCCGCGTATTTTTGTTTTCAAGGCAAGCTAACCTCTAGAAACAGACCTAAATTTCAGCGCTAAGATGAAGCAAGAAAGGGTGGGGGCAGGTCCAAAAGCTTCGTAAATTTGTAAAACTAATGCTCAAAAATCTTATGTCATTTATTAGAAATAATCATTAGATAGTGCTTTTTTCAATTTTCAAAATAAGTGGGTGTGATAACAACATATGTCCTTTTTACCTGTATCTGGAGCTGGCATCCTGTATTTGTTCAAAATCACGCGCCCACCATTACCGTCCCATAATGCACTGGACCGCCGCGTATGAAAAGACCCAAAGGTCGTTGTTCTAGAAAATGTCACATTAGGGTCGATCCAATTCAATCATTCACTCTTTGCTATGAATTTATAGAGTTAATCGGTCCGGTGCCGCATTTTTCCTCAGTTAATGTGAAAGAATGTAAGACATACAGGGCATGTCTACTTTGCGCTATTTTACAGCTTCCGCGGTGAATAGCACACTAACCAATCAGACGGTTTTTTCGTGAATCAGACGCGACATTAAACATGGCGGTTACTGTTACCAGTGTAAGACAGCAATTAGCGGTTTTGTCAAATTCCAGTGGCTCTCATAAAGACCAAGCTGAAAAGTAATTTCTCGATATTTACATAAATATAAATCATTTACAATGGGGCTTTTACGAACATGAAGGATTGTGTATATAATTAGTTAATTGGTTATTGTACTTAAAACATAACCTAATCTTGATCTTGATCATAGTGTTTGTGGTGTAGGATAATTATTTAAAACTTACATCTTGTTGTAGGTACCGCTCTCTCTTGGATGCAATATTATCATCATCAAGAGATGATTTAACTGAAACTTTGAAAGTCTTCATTGAAGCAAGTATGACCTGCGTTCAGATGCAAATCCTAGACCTGAAATTATGTATGTGTGACACCCCAACTTTAAATCCTTATCATAGTATTACTCATATGAATAATGCAATTCTTTTCAGTCGTAAATGAGAACGTGAGTTTGGTAATATCACGACAAATTTTGACGGATGTGAGCACACAACTGACGGTGCTCTCAGATCCTGTATCTAAAGCCGTATCACACTACACCCTAGAAAAGGTAATTACTCTGCGTTGTTGGAAGTCATCCGTGTATAATCGTAATGTAGTAGCTGAGTGCACTACATAATTGGACTTTAAATCATGTATGGTTACTGTGTATTAATGAGCCAGAAGTTTTCTACCGTATCTCTTGAACTATTATGCTTCCTTCTCCAGTTTATTTTTCAGTACTCCCATTAGATAGAAAGTACCAATCGTTGAGCACTTTCGTCTACAGGGCTTCATTCCGTGGCTTCAGTGTAGTAGCATACAAATACGATGTATATTATGAATAAGAAAAATATATAGATTCATTTTAAAGAAATGTGATTTATGAATTCCCAGTTCATAATTAAGGTATATAATTACATTTACTGTCACTGAAACCTTGGAAGTGTTACAATGAAAATAATTTTGTGTAAGGTACAACCTCGTGTAATCTCTTTTGAAGAGCAAGTAGCAAGTATTCGCCAGCACCTTGCAGACATTTATGAACGTGAACAAAGCTGGAAAGAAGCAGCCAATGTCTTGGTTGGAATTCCTTTGGAAACTGGACAAAAGTAAGTCATCAAGCACTGCATTAAACACTGGAAAGTAGTATATTTTTTGTGAAAATAATTTATGGTGGAGCATAATCAACAGCCACATATTCCATTGTTCAGAATTTTGATGAGCTTTAATTGCTATTAGTATAATACAGGGAGACTGCTAAATCTGTCAGGGCATAGACTTCCCACAAGTTGCATCATCATCATCATAATGTCACTGCCCTGGGCCAGTTGCAGGTATGGTGACAGCAGCAACAGTGTAGAAGGAAGTATGCTGCACTACTTGGAGCATCTGCTTTACATATTTCAGAATTCAAGATTCAGATCTTATGGGATGTTACACCACATTTACTGCTAAATTGTTTGAAGGAGTGCAGTACCTATAATTCTCCCACTTAGGCTAAACAAGTCACATCACAGCATGCAACTTACCGTATGCAAGCTTTATGTGCTGTTCAGTGTTCATGGCTCTAAAATGCATTTAAGTTTAAGGTGGTGCTGCAATAATCATAAAGTACCCATTATGCTTCCATGTTACACTGTTCACAAAAAGTAAACATGATGAGTATCCATAGTGCAAGAACCCACAGAAACATTATAAGAATAATTTTATTCATGCCAGTAAATTTGCAGGAGCTAATTGTAGATTGGGGAAGCAGTATTGGAGGATATTTACAATGACAGATATACCTATTGTTAGAATGTGTACTGTGTGTAAATAAAGTTATGTAAACAGGCTTGTTATTGGATGGAGCTTCGTTTCTCTGCCATTAGAGTTTGTTGTCTGGACATGTCAGAATCATCAAAACACTGTCAGTAGTCGATGACTGTCCACTTTGTTGTACACCACTGACTGGTTTAGAGCATAATGGCTCATGATTTTTATGGCATTGTACCTGATGTCTCCTTTATCTCTGCTGTAGAAATTACTTCAGTGATACTAAGATTGAGATTGTGACTTAGAATTGAATACACATTGTTTGTACTGTCCCAGGAAGGTTACCAGTATGAAATATGAAAAGATGGGAAAGGAAGGCATATGTACCAGGATGACAATGGTGATGAAGGGCAGTAAATGATCAATGAATATAAAATTTTGAGAGTGATTTTTAGTTTAGTACCAGCAGCTCAGAAGGAATGTAGAAAGCCTCAACCATGTTTTCCTTTTAATATTTTTATATGATACAGGCAGTATTCTGTGGACTACAAATTAGAAACATACTTGAAGATTGCAAGGCTGTATCTGGAGAATGATGATCCAGTGCAAGCAGAGGCATACATAAACAGAGCATCATTACTGCAGGTAACTGTTGCAAGAAAGTTATTTTTGGTGAAATAATTTTAAAGCGATCATTTAGAAATAAAATACTTGTGCTTGAAATTGAATTTCAGGCTGAATCCAAAAATGAACAGCTGCAGATATATTACAAAGTATGTTATGCCAGAGTATTGGATTATCGTCGTAAATTTATTGAAGCTGCACAACGCTATAATGAACTATCATACAGAGGAATCATTCATGAAGATGAAAGGATGACAGCACTGCGAAATGCTTTAATATGTACAGTGCTTGCTTCAGCTGGTATGTGGATGTCGGTTTTATTGGCATATGGGGCAACTGCTTATTTATTATATTTATCGCTAAAAAAAATTGAGAGCTTTGGAGGCACATGATATAGCTGAATTTAGTCACAGTTCATCATTCTCATTTTGTTTAGGTCAGCAGCGCAGTCGAATGCTTGCAACACTGTTTAAGGACGAACGATGTCAGCAACTGCCAGCATATTCCATCCTGGAAAAAATGTACCTTGATCGAATTATTAGACGATCAGAGCTACAGGAGTTTGGAAACTTGCTGCAACCCCATCAAAAGGCTTCGACTACAGATGGTCTGTGATACTGCTGTGACATTGAATAAAAAATGTCATGTAATTGGATTACTATAGTACACAGGAGACTGTGTTGTATAGAATTCTTGAATGAGACAATGAGTAGTTAGACCTGTTGATGCGAAATAGTAATTCAGGTTCCTATTAAAACAGAGGCGTTTTGTACCACGATTGGTGAAACAGTACTCCTCAAAATATGGTTAACAGGCAGTCACCATCACTTTACCATGGAGGCCAGTTTCAGTCCTCCATTGGGATTTGTGCTACACAAAGTGGCACTGGGACAGATTTTTCTCCCAAGTTCTTCAGTTTACTGTCAGTATCATTCCACCAACACTCCATTTATCACTGACACTATGTAACGTTAAGCAACTGACAGCACTGTGACATAAAACACTTAAAAATGACACGTATGTTTGCCTGCAAATTATGAAACCTGAGTACTAGATGGTTTCTTGTATTTCTCAATATAAAAATATCACTTTAATACAATGATGATGATGATGAAAATGTATGCTTGCTTTCCCACTTTTCAGGTTCCACTATTCTGGAGCGGGCTGTAACAGAACATAATCTGTTATCAGCCAGTAAGTTGTATAACAACATCACATTTGAAGAATTAGGAGCCCTTCTGGAAATTCCTCCAATGAAAGCTGAAAAAATTGCAAGTCAGATGATAACTGAAGGCAGAATGAATGGATATATTGACCAGATAGACTCCATCGTCCATTTTGAAAGTAAGACATTTGTTTCGTGCAAGAAACTGAGTTTACCACACTATAGAAGAGGCTGTATTTCTTTCTAGGTGTACTGTTTATATAAAGCTTACATATAAGAAGCTGAATTTCCTACACTATGTGTATTATTTATGTGGAGATTACAATTGTATTCAGATTCTATAAAAGATCAGGGATTTAAATCCATGTGTCACCAGACTGATGAACTAATACAACTGGCATCTGCTACTGTTCCAGTATGTTGAATATTTTGCTGCACTGCAAAATGAAACAGTCATTGTATATAAACGCTGCAGTGTGAAGTGGACCTAATTTCAAGTCAGAAACAGCTTATCTGGGAGACACCTTATTACACATCCCTGGAATTGTATCTCCTATCGAAATATACAGATACTGATCATTTGTTCATTGTTTTAAAAAATGCACCTGTTTCAGCAAGAGAAGTACTGCCAACATGGGACAAACAAATCCAGTCACTGTGTTATCAGGTGAACCAGATCATCGAGAAGATAACCAATAATGATCAAGAATGGATTACCAAAGCCATGGAAGAGCAAATGGTTCACTAAATCAATGATGTCAAGCACACCATTTCTTGTATGCAAGTCTGTGACAGTGAAATCAGTTAATACTCTGTACATTACTATAAAATGCAGTTTCAGTGTTTAAAAATTTGTTATATAAATAAAAGCTAATGTTTTGTATCAGTTTACTCTATTTACAACTCTCATGAAACAACAACTGTTCCACAAGCTGGCAATCACTATAGTTCATTGCTTCACCACATACATACATACACAATGCTTTTTTTCCCCCAAATAGACTGTGGTTTATTTTGTTGTATGAAAAAATATGTGAAGGATCGATGGGAAATGTTTATTCACCAAAACTTAAGAGTACAAAATAATCCGAAACACAGAAGTGTGACAACCTCTCCACTATTCACACACCATCCTTTCTCATCCTGCTACCATGGTAGCTCTGATCATACAGTACATTTGAAGACAAGTCTCAATAGCTACTTGTCTTACTGTCTGTACAATGAGACACTTCCTAAGAGAAACTAATGGTCACTAACACTAAGGAAATTTAAGTCTAAAACAACTGGGTCTAAACTGGGTTTGATGAGAGGCAACATTAACTGCTGTCTTAACAAATGTGTAACAGAAAAAGCTCCCCATGGTCTTTAGAGGTGTTCCTAATATCCATTGCACATTTTTTAAGTTAATCTTGCAAAGATGGCTGTTCCTTTCATCCAAAGAAAATACATGAAGATTGAAGAAAATACTGACTTATACACACCAAAGCTTAAAACGATGTCTACACAACCTCTACAAGTGAAAGCTTCTTTCACTCAATATGTCTAATGTACAAAGTACACATTACAGTAGTAATTTATTTATACAAACTTCTCTCAAAATCAAATACATGTTTCTCCAGAATATTAACAAATGGATTATTTCCATTTCTTTGACATAATGAAGTCTCTATTACCACCTAACCTGAAGCAAGTAACATTTATTGGACTACAGTACATTTATTTACTGAGCAGTGGTCTGATTACAGGTTCATTCTTCCCATATAATGAAAAGTGAGCGAAGCTGATTTAGTACAAATAAGAACTGCACCACATGCTCCAGAAAATCATAAATGTCACTGCAAAAGTTTGTTCCTCTAAAAATCACCATCTTGTTTAATTACTTTACTTTCTTCAAACTTCATAATATCTTTCTGACAAAAGACCACAATTTGAAATGCTTTAAGCTTCAAGTTCCAGGGCTGCACCAATCTTATGGCCACCTTGGTTGAAATTCTTGCCATCAATTAAGGCTGACAAATATACCGAGACTCCTGCAAATGAAGAGTTGTGCGATTACTTGTGGAATATAACAAAAAATAACATCTTGAACAAAATACAGTTATATCTGTTGGGCTACTGCGATATGACACTAGCTGCAATGGGCTTAATGTCACTGACATTAGTCCAACACTCTAGCCCTTAATGCAGCCTAACTCTTCTTCAACATTGCAAGAGCTGGCATAGCTGAAGGGTCATATGTTTAGAGACAAACTTCACATCATTAACAAATGTGAGATCAATGGTCAGTTACAATTCCCACAATAATGTACAATGTTACATTCTACATAAAACTAAAACATACTGCTACATGCAGCACATAAATTTTGCCTCCATGGTACAATATAAAATAAAATTATACAGGCTTTATATAAAATCCATGTAAAAACAAACTACCATGTGTTTATTGAAAGAATGAATCCCAAGAAGGTCAATACAGAAAGACAGATGGCATAAGGAATTAACAGAATTTTCAAAACAAAGAAGTGCAATATTCACTCAAGTTGTACCACCAAAAGTACTGGAAGATCTCCAGCAAGTGTTACCACTTAATAAAGGACTCTAAACCACTGGTTTTAAGTACACAATTGTATTACCACTTGGACTCTGTGCTATCAAATTATTCCCACAAACTTGCTATTCAACCCTACCTTCACGGAGCTTCTGCTGATATCCAAGACCAATTTGACTCATATTGTTGACCTTGGCTCTGACTGAAGCATCTTGATCCAACTCGTATTTGCAGCCAATACCAAACCTAGTCTCATTTGATCCTGCAGTCCAGTTTAAATCAATAGCAGCGTCCAGTTTTGGGCTCACTTTCTGGTAGATAGATCCACCAAATTCCTGACCATCATTCCTGAAATAAGGAAATATTAAAAACTGGCACACACAAACCCAGATGAAAAACTACAGCAATATTGGATGTCATATCCTCAATGGTAAAGGTAAAACAATGACAGGCAACATATGTATAACATAACACTGAGGTATGTTTGTGCAAACACTGTTGCCATGGAAAAGCAATAAGTATTACATATTCTGTGTGTGTGTTTGTAGCCTTAGTTATCCAGCATGCAGCGTGCATACGGCATATTGTATTGTCACATGTGGCCTGTCTGGGTCTACAATATTTTTCCGCACCATCCCATAAACACCACATTTCTTGGGGGGGGGATATTACTGAACATAAAATGTGTGTCTCTCGATTTTCTCTACAACCTTTGTCTGAAACATTTTCACTCTAAGAAAAACTGAGCAAGATATGATCAAAAATATATTTTGGTGTTCATGCGAAGTATTTGTTTTTATTGTCAGATTTTAATGAAACTCCAGTTTTCTCAACAGATTTTAGAAAAGTACTCAAATATAAAGTTTAATGAAAACCCATCCAGTGGGAGCAGAGTTGTTCCACGTGGGTGGACGGCCGGGCAGATAGGCATGATGCAACTAAGTCTTCTCACAATTTTGTCAATGTGCCTAAAAAGGTAATTTCACCCAATTACAGGCCGTGGAGGCCCACAGCACAAGTAGAGGTAAGCTCTACTCTTTCTATAACCTCAGCGCTACATCATTGGGGTAGGTGGTCAATGTCACAGCCCAGCTGCTTTACCCCTAGGAATGACCCAGTACCCACTGTACAGGAGACTAGGTTGGTCCCAGGGCCAATATGGAAGGGTGTGGAAAATAATGGCCCCACTAGGATAACCTTCCAGCCCCTTGCAAGTGTCTATACCAAATACACTATCGCAGCCCACCAGACACTCAGTGACAAACAAATAATTACGTAAGACGACACCAACAAAATGCACAATATTATATATATAACTTTACAATTAAAACACCAATGCCAACATGTTTCGACCCTCTTCAGGTCATCTCCAAGTAGTACACATCAATTAATTATATATATGCATAAAACATAGATTGTGTAAATAAATTAAGCTAAAATTAGGTTTTGATGTTACTAGATGGCTCAAAGGCCTGTAGCAGAGTCATTTCTTTAAGTGCTGCATATGAGGTGATGTTTATCAATGTACACGATTACAAGTGTTCATGTCGCAGAAGCAGCTTGTGTATAGTGCAACTGTAAGCAAGATATTGTTGTCTTAACACATTGCGGGCAGGTGACGCAGATTTGCGTTTTTAACATGGTGAATCTCGGTACATCTGCAAGTTCTCCTTAGTGCCACTCCGCAAGGGGGAATGTTTCCAGAGGTATCACACCCTCAAGCACTACTAGGGTCTTTGGTGAGTATTTCCTGAAAATTTCAGTTCACAAAAATAGTTAGCGAATTTGTTATACATTTTTAAAGAAACACAG
>Ga0268261_10002108_pt1 | contig 14145 bp, 9 predicted proteins | sample TergutNc150P1_FD_190353 | JGI IMG/M metagenome (GOLD analysis project Ga0268261, IMG submission 190353) | Nasutitermes corniger P1 segment gut microbial community from laboratory colony in Florida, USA - Nc150 P1 (SPAdes) (version 2) | ecosystem: Host-associated > Arthropoda: Insects > Digestive... | reverse complement strand
CGAATATACCACAATACCCAAAAGTTACCTATACCGCATAGCAGCAGAAGAAGCCAAACAAAAATGGCAAACAGAATGGATAACAAGCTACAAGGCGGCCGCAACAAAACAATGTTTTCCATCCGTTCGGGACAGAATAAGGATAAAACTAACACTAACCACGAAGCTAGCAGCCGTGCTGACGGGACACGGGAAAGCGAGGGCATATCTCTACCGGTTCAAACTAAGGGACGACGCGAGATGTATATGCGGCCATAACGACCAAACCATGGATCATCTACTATTCCATTGCGAGAAAACCAGCACACAGACAGAGGTCCTAAAACACTAATTAAGCCATCAACGGGAATGGATGGAAATTAAACAAGAACTTATATCCAAACATATGAAAGTGTTCTGTGAATTTATAGAATCAATTGATTTGGAACTCTTACAACAGAATAGACAATAGATAGACCTAAGCACGCACAGCATGTAGTATTACACAATGTAATGGAGCATGCTTACAATTAAAAAATGTATATATGTGTGTATTTATGTTTGTGTATGTATATATGTATGTAATTATGTATGTATGTATGTATGTATGTATGTATGTATGTATGTATGTATGTATGTATGTATGTATGTATGTATGTGTGTATATGTATGTATATATGTATGTATGCATGCATGCATGTATATATGTGTTTTTTATGTATGTTTTTATGTATGTATGTAAAGTGTTTAATTACCATAGTTCACTTCTTTCAATTTTTATCTGTCTTCTGAGTGTGAAGTCATTGTCCCTGTGTTTTCATATTTCTGCATGGGACACTGATTTTATAAAAAATAAAGTTTTATAAAGAAATCAACTCACATTTTGAAAATGTTTCATGGTTAGGGGAAAAAGTTAACCTATGTATATTAAACATGTACGTTAGGCTCGCATAATGACCATTTTATAAAAAGTCATAAAATAATATAAAGATATGTTACTTTTTAAAAGTGCTCCATTATTAGGGGAAATCTTTGGCCTACGTGTATTAAGCATGGACGTTGGGCTCGCATGATGAACATTTGCAGCATCTTGAATTCGGTGGAATCGTTGTACCATTGCACACTGTAGGCTGCATCATTTACCGCAGAGTTCTGCACATAGAAATCAAGTAAGAATTTAAATCAAGATCGTCATTAATTCGTAGGTTCAATTAGGAAAATCGTCAGATTATATGTATTTTGTGTGCAATTCATAAGTTAAGAAATTTGTTACACTGTAATCTTATTCAGTAAATTTGTGCACATATTGAAAACATACCTTATGCTGAAATTTGAAGATATATAAATTTGAAACAAATATTAATTATGATACTTTCATTCTTTCAAGGAATAAAGCCAAATACAAAACATTTCTGCAGAACAGAAAATTCTATAAAGTAAAAAATTATTGTTAATTCTTAACTTACAGTTTCGAACAAGTATCAAATATATAATCTTATTCAGTCATAGGTTTTATTTCCTTATTTTATGAAACTTTGCATTGCATTCGTTCCTTCATTCTGGGATTTACAAAACCAAATATCTAGATTACATTTTGAGAAAATTTTTAGAAATATACTCTTATTTTTCAATATGAACCACAAGTAAAAATTAATTGCATGGCTTCAGAGCTGTTGAATGAGGAGGCCACAATTCCCTACTTGTTATTCAGTTTCCAGAAATCCTCTCTAAAGTTGGAAAGAGTTAATTGAAAATCGTGCCGTCATGGTACAAATGATGTCGGTGTTATAGCACACTATTGAGAATTTGTCTCAGAGCAAAAAAAAACATTGATCCAGTAATTCTCATTCCAAGCATAACAAACCACAAACCAATCACATTTTATTGTATTAGCACTTTGTGGAGTAACAAGAAACCTGTTGTTATGAGAGTTCATAAAAAAGCAATTCCATTACAGGCCTGCACAGACCCTGAAGGTTCCAGGAGGTTGAGGCTCCCAGATTTCATGAAAATCGGCACAAGAAGGTGGTAAGGTTGTCAGCCCTAAGCACCGGCCGTCTTTACCCCCAGGAAATATTCCTGGCACTCATTTCTGTTAGAGGCTGAGTCGACCCCAGGGCCATAGTGCGGCCGAAAAGATTATATCAATGAACATTTTCAATGACACCATCGGGAATCGATTCCACGACCTTCAGACTTGTAGCGCAGAGCCTCAACCAACTGCGCTACCGTGTGTCCCCGTTATGATAGTTCATATTTCCATTAAGGTTGACAAAACTTCAGTGCTTAACACAACAAGCGTGTAATCTATCCCTCCATCTTATCCCTTTATATTACGTACCAGTTCATGATTTTTGTCATGGTGGTTGGGAATTACATGTGTGTTTTGTAGACGCAGTACATAATTATTTGATGTTAGTTATCTTGCTGTGTGCAATGGAGTCTACAATTTGAAAACTCTTTGCATGTTTGTAAATAATTGGATTACTTTACATGACAATTCCTGAGACAGCTGTTGTCTATTAATGTATTATAAGAAAAATACATAGCATCTACAGTGACCAAAACTCTTCGATAAGCAAAAGGGAATTCAGCTGGCGTGTGGTCTTTTGTGTATGACATACCCACACAAAGAGGCGTGACTAGGGAGGGCTTTCAAATTAATTAGCGTCCTTCAACAACTACAATTTTTGGGTAGCTTGCAGTAGTTCAAATACTATTTTTCGTTGAATACATCACTCCATGTATGTGCATAAAATTATAACATAATTCATTTTAAGTTTGTACCTTGATTAGCAGATACAGTGTCCTGCTCAGATAAGTAATTTTCTAGGTTATTTGAAATGTATGAGTCATTTCCAAAGTAATGAACAGTTCATTTGCATGGGCAGGGTGATAAATCTTGTCTCATTTTTACTCATGACAAAAATAGGAATTTTACATTAGCTTTGAATGACTGACAAATTAAATTTCTTTTGTTTGGCTGATACTTAGAAATTTACCTCTGTTTTGACCAATTCACCAAAATAACAAGCCAGTCCACCAGTGCCAAATGCGTAGCGTGCAGAGAGTGCAGCCTTCAGAGTAGAGGAGAAGTCTACATTCTGAAGTAAAATTTAGTACTTCCAATAGATTACCGCAAAATTTTAGTAAGCAACTCAAACTATTCTGTTTTTAAAATACAAGGGCATCCGGACTTCAAAGAATTACACGTCTTAATGTGACCATTAAGCCTAGGAAGTTAAATGTAGGATTCATAATCAGGGAGTTTCAAAAGGAATACTTCTACAACCTTTACTTCTCCTCTACATAAAATGTCTATCAAACCTTTTAATGACAAATCTAAACCAGTTCCATTGGTAGGTGTTGCTATCGTAATATTTATTAATTCTAATCTCCAAGATTTAAACAATGATATTGAAATTGAATTTGAATTCTGAAATAAATGGTTCAAGGCAAAGAGACTTTCATTGGATTTTGATAAAATTTACTTAGAAGTACACCTAAATATAGTCCTCAAACTGACCTGGACATTAGTTATTCTAACATTTTAACTTCTATATCATATGATACATGTATGTAAGTATGCATGCATGTATTGTATATTTAGTCATATACTTATGTATGTAAGTGTGTGTATATGTATGTATTTTATTTAATTTGCTTTCGCTCCATTACTGTGCAGTAATACTACATGTTTTAAAAGTACATGTTACAGAAAATCTGTTTTAGTACAGGTAATGCCGTGACCAACGTCGAATCAGTTTGCGTCGGCCGCTGCATGGCCTTTACAATGTTATGTAGATTACAAGTAAAATAGTAAAGTTTACAACTGTTCAAAGAGTATTAAATTTGTAAATGTAAATTGATGTTTGATCTCCATCGTTGCAAGTTTATGTTGCTTGTTCCATTATCTTGAAGCGATGGAAGTAGGCTCTGGTTTTGCCGTTTCCTCTAACCATTGCCGCGAAGTATGGAGTTACGTTTATTTTCATTTTAAGCCTATCTTGTATATTTGGAAAGAACTGCTTCGTTATTGTTGCCTTCGTACATTCAGTCCATTCTTAATGCCATTTTTTATTGATTCCTCTTTCTTTTCTCTTATCATGGTCCCTTTCGGGACCTTGTAGATCAAGCGTCCTTGTTGGTGCTGCTTCTTTTGCTAGTTGATCGCCTAGTTCATTTTCGCATGTCTCTACACGGGCCTTAACCCGTGTATATCTTTATACCTGTGTATAACTGTATTGTGCGTTCCTTGTTTTCTTTCCCTTCAATAATTTTAACCGCGTCTGCCGTTTGAGATCAATTTTGTAAGCTCCACTTCAATTTTGATTATTTGTTTTATCCTTTTTTAATTGTATGGTCTGACTGCCTTTTCAGTTTTAATAAGAATAGGAGTCAATCCTGCCAATATGCACAGTGCTTCGCTCGACGTTGTGCGGAAGGCATTGGCAATTCCTATGTTCATCAGTCTTGGTACACTGGTATTCCTTCTTCTGTTTTATGTATATTTCATTGCTTCCATCTAAAGTGGTGATCCAAATGTAGGAGAGGTAGTACCGCTCTTTCTATATCGTCTTCAGCGCTTCGTGTCCCCGTGATATTTTAGTCGATTTGGATAAACTTCGAATTAGATTTGTATATTTTTCAGTCGAGTAGCTTATGTTTACTGATTTTAAATTTGTTATCTATAATTATTCTTAAATATTTCTTTTTGGTCGTTTGTTCTAATAGTTTGTTTTTTTAAATACATTACTTTCTTTTCCTTTCCTTCTTTTCGTTTCCTCCTAGATATTAACATGGTTTTAGATTTCTCTTAACTAAAGTTAATCTCATTGCTTTTCGCCCATGCTGTGATTTTGCTCATTTCAAGATTTGTAATGGTTTCTACTTTACTTACTCTTTTACCTCCGATCACTAGTATCAAATCATCAGCAAATGCAACGGCTTTTGTCCGTCTCGTAAAAGTAAGGTTCAGTAAAGAATTGTACTGGATGTTCCAGAAACCCGGGTCGCAACAATAAACTAGTGGATTCCTGTGCCTACTTCTGTCTTCATTCTAACGCTGTCACTTGACAAAATAACAGTACGTTGGCTGAAGTAGCTCTTTGTTATGTTGTATAAATTTTTAGGGCATCCACAAGGTTGTAAGCTTTTTAATATGCTGGGCCACCAGGCAGCATCAAAGGCGCATTTGACATCTAGGATTACTAGTACTAGGACTCACCCTGCTTTCATACCTTCTTCTACCAAGTCCTTCACGGAATTACCGCATCTGTGGAGCTCTTTTGTTGAGTAAATCCATACAGGTTGTTATTCATAAAATCGGTGGAAGAAACACGATGATTAATTATGTTAATTAGAACTTCCTCCAGTCCTTTACCTACAATGTTTAAAATACTTAATGGTCGATATTTCAATACGTCTTCACTGTTTTCTTTTTCAGGTTTAACAATTGGGATCAGCTTTGCTCTTTTCCACCTCTTGGAAATGCACTTCCTAAACACCCGTTATACATGGTTGTTATAAATCTTGGAAAAGTTTCAAAGGCTTGTTCATAAATTTCGCCAGTAATCCCGTCTTCTTCGGGCGCATTCTTTTTATCCATGTCTTCTACGACATTCCTGATTTCTTCCATACTAAATTCTCTGTTGTTGGGCGAGTTCACTGTTTTTTGAGATTGTGCACTAACTTGTTTGTGGTAGTCATTGTTATTTTTTTTGTTTTCCGGAGTGAAGTACTCCAGCACAAGCTTTATTGTTTCCTTTATACTAGATGTTAGTGATTCATCGGGTTTTTGGTGTGTTCACATTTGTGTGTTGTTACTTCTTTTGCCCGCTGCTAATTTGTAAAATACTTTCCAAGAATTGGCAAATGTCATGTTGCAATACTCCTTCCACGAACTGATTTTATCTTTTTTAATGGTTGCTGCGTACCGTGCCTTGTCTTCGAACTATTGCATTTTAAGTTTTCCCTCAGCTTTTCGTTATCTCTATTTCTTTGGTGCCCCCGTCTTATAGAGTTAGTTTTTCTTGTACTTATTGTCAGTTACTCTGTCCACCAAGGAACTGGCTTGTGCCGTTGCTTTCTTTGGGACACGTATCCTAAATGTTTTTGTACATGCTACCTTCAATATTTCGTGACGTATGAACTTTCCAATGTCCATATCCTCGGATATACCTGTACAGGGCGTGTTAACCAGGTCTTCAATCCTTTCTTCGTTACTTAACTTACACAGTTCCGTCTTCGCAAACCGAATCCGGCTTTCCTGGAGAACTGCATAGTTCTTTTTCACTATGTACTGTACATCTTGTAAGGTGACTATTTTCCTGTACAGGTACACTGGCCTATGGCGTATTTAACGATGCTGTGGTCTGAGCAGATTTTCTATTCGCTAATATCCCATTCAACAACTTTTCTAAGTTTGCTGGGTATTAAACAATGTTAAATCCACATTGCTACCCCATCGACAATTCCGGAAATTTGTGTTAAAACTTCCTTACTTCACGATGTGCAACTGTTTACTTATCAGGAATTCTTCTAAATCTCTATCGCTTACTTTTCTCGTTGAGTCGTGCCACGATACGGACATGGAATTACTATCCATTTCTATAAGGACACCTGCTCCTTTAGCATGTTGTAACGTTGCTTCGATTTTTGCTGATTCCACTTCTATTTGCTGTCCTATGTCAAAATACATGCTGGCTAAAATAATTTTTAAACTCGAGACATGACCATATACGTAATTGTATCAGCGTTTACTTCTAAACCAATCTCCTTACTATCCACTACCAATATTTCTGCGTTTTCCTTTAAAGCATATAACTTCCAATATATTAACTTTATTAGCGTGAATATAAGCTGATGTGTACTATTTAATTTCTAGCCATTCTGGTTTATTTAAACCTTCCTAATGAAGTACTCTAAGGCAAAGTTTAAAAGCAATGACGATAGAGCATCTGCTTGTTTCAAACCATTCCTAATAGGCAACACGTCAAACAAAGCTCTTCCCTACTCGGAATCTGCTACACGTTTCTGTTAGACACATTCTTATTAGCCTTAAAAACTTTATGGGGTTACCAAACTCAATGAAAATATTATACAAAACCTCGCTCCTAAGGTAATCGTAAGCTTTATTAAAGTCTATAGACACATTATGAACTCTTCACCGTATTCCCATTTTGTCTCACGTATTTGACCAATGCAGAATATATGATCTGTATTTACCTGTTGCGTTGAAATCCAAATTGATGTTTCACATTAATTTCATCTGCATGTGGATTTAACCTTGACAGTTGGATTTTGGATGAGATTTTATACATAACTGGCAACCTTTATATGCCCTATAATTACTACAATGTGTTTATCATCCGTCTTATAGATAAGTAGAATGATCGAATTCTTCACTCCTCAAGCAGTTCCTCCTTATTCCAAATAAAAATATTAAGTTTAGGGATCTCTTAGTCAATTGTTCTTCCTCTGCCTTAGTCAACTCTGCTAGGATTTGTTCAATGCCTGGTGATTTGTGACTTTTTGGCTTTTCAATAGCTAACTTATCCTCAAGGGCACTTGGCTCAGTTAGTAGTGGTTCTGTTGTGTACTTTTCGTTCTGCCTAACAATCTTTAACCCCATGTAATTCAGTAGCTGGTAGAAATGTTTCCTACACGTAATCACAATACTGTAGGGGTCTGCAAATAAATCATTCTCATCCTTCGCTGTAATATTTAGAGGTTGTTAACCATTCTTAAAACAAGTGATACCCCTATATATGTCACTAATATATTAACCGTACAGTTAGTTTCAAGTTTCTCAAATTTAACTTTCAGATATGCCTTTTCTTTGTTCCTGAAAAGTCTCACAGCTTTACGTCTTAATTGTTTAGATTATCTACATTGCTTTGTGTTTCATCCTGTTTCCACTGCATTTTAGCCTGATTCACTTGATCTAAAATACCTAACATACTTTATCAAACAGCGGTTTATTCTGCTTCGATTCATGCAGAACTAGACGCTCTGTACCTGATATTTTGATATGCAATTAAACTTTTTTCCATCATTTGTGTGCTACCTGTTTACTTACTGCAAATATTTCCCTAAATTGTGCAAATCAGCAGATAGAGATCGGTAACATAGTGTAACGAGTGTAAAATGTAAATTATTGTATGTTATATTTCACATATTAATTTTGGTACTTTTTGGAATTGTATGTTGAAACAGTTACAGTTAGGTTTCATAAACTTCCTCATTGCGAAACAAACGATCGCTCACATTTGCAACTAAGCACTTAATTGTCAGTTCCCCATTCCTTTGGAGAGCTTAACCCCCGACTCTGACGCGATCAGTTTGTCTCAACTGGAAATTTTGTTTAGGTATCATTTTGTTCTAATATAAACCCCCACTTTTTGCTGACACGAGATTCACTCGAAGGAATAGCTGTTCGACGGTCACTACGTATCTACAAGACTGAGAATAATAATTGTTATACAAAGTGTAATATCGATCACGATGTGGCATCGTTTCTACATACTACAAGGTAAGCCGAATTACCTGAGTTAATTTTCTGTATTCCAAATTAATTCGAGTGAAACATTTTCGTAATATAATTCGGACGATCTGAACCAAATTCTAAAATTTTATTTATTCGGGTTTATACAAAAGCAAGATAATCATTTTATCTTTCTTGCTGTATTATTTATCATCCCCTTCATATCTGTATTATAGCATCAACATCATTGATTTACAATATATAGACTGTCTACAGTCAAGTGTGATTTTGATCAGTTACTTGTCTCCAGTTCTACACCCTTATAGCGCACTGTCAGTATTTACTGACTGGTGGCAGATTTCTACCATTTATCAGGATATCCACATTACGAACCCTTCGCGCTACTTGTAAATTTATGTCCCATAGGGTATCACTAGTAAAACCTAGTCCCCTCCAAATTAGGGCATTACACTTTCTACACAGTGTTCTGAATAACACGTGCCAAGCTTAACGATGCAATTACATCTGCCGTTTCATTAAAAGGTGCTGTATTCATCAAATTTCACATTGCTTCCACCATAACGATGTTCCCAAACACTGCACGGTATCGCATTCTATGGACCACATTAAACCTACCCTTCCCTCTTGCAAAGGTTCCTCCCACATGTTTGGGTCCATAGGCCTGGACTGCTAGGTCAGCAGACCATACAACACATAAATGCAGCTTGTGGGGCATACGGAGGTGAGCAGTCACAAATAACATTTCTGACAAGAACAGGATATTCAGAGAATTATTACATAATTTTATGTTCCCATAAATATGGTAGAATGCTTCTTGAAAGCATAGTTATTGCTATAATGTAGTCTATAACTTACTGTACGCGTAATTTTAATTTAAACATCCGGTTGTGATGCTGACCAAGGCACTGCACATCCACCGATCTCAACACTCAGTGTAACTGACAGACATGTCATAGCTATCTCAACGAAGAAGAAGCAGATTCACATAAAGATTAAACTGGAATGAAATACGCGAGAAAAATTACTGTCTCTTCAGTGTCGTACTGCTGTGGTAGCCAACGGATCACAACTTTTTTGTTTTGTTAAGAAAGCATGATACTTTCTTGTCATCAGAAACAAAAATTTATTGAAACTGTTTGATCCATTTAAGTAAGACGCTCTTTGTTCCGAAGCTTCTGTAATCAACACGCCAAGTTTCACATTTCCTCTTTTTTAAGTCTTGTCAGAAATGTTCAGACTCATATTCATTTACGTACGAGTTGTAAAACCGAGGTGTGGTTTGGTAGATAAAAGATACGCATTCAACTCCAAATACTGCTTTTCCTTTATGGGTTTACTGTATACAATTAATTACCATGAGCTGCACGAACAAAATGGTAACATCACTACTAAGCACTCACCAATGGGCGGCCTGAAGATCACCACTGGAAGATCCTCACCAAGATCTTTAACCACATGCTCTGCTAGTGACTTGCTGAATGTGTACGTGTTAGGAAGGTTACACAGAATTCTGAAATATTATACGTAAATCATACCAGCCAAATTTATCATATGTAATATTTTTACGCTGGTGTAAATAACATAATGCTTGTGATTATATTACTGAAATATATGGCGTGCTGTGAAGATTGTATAATAACACAGGTTTGCTTAAACTTGAATTATTCTCCACTGCATTTTGACAAATATGGGAAATGTTCAGGTTTGTCGTTGTCATAATCACCACCATCAGATAGAAACAATACAGGTCAACAAGTGGTTTTGAAGAAGCTAACATTATTTTTGAGTTTGAATAATACAAATTCATGAAAAGATAATATATATAAATATATTATAATTGAAACGTAAGCATTGCGTTTTACACGCCCTACTTTGAAATGATGAAATCTGTATTTACCGTATTTTTTAGTTATTTTGTAGATTTAAATATTGCCGAGAATATTATTGTTTTAAATACTTATTTTTTACTGAAATGTTAATATGTCGTTACAACAGATAACTGTTGCAGTATAAGCACAAACTCAACTACGTCAATATTATAAAATTTTAACACGCTACATACCAATTATATTATTTACATTTTGCATACTTATGCCTAATTTTCAAGCAGTCAAAATGCTAATCATAAAATTATACATACTTGGGCGTTAGTATGTTAAGGGTGTGTTCATCAAAATGCTCAGCAATGCTGATAATATCCTTCCAGTCAGCATGAGGTGGATATATAATTTCTTGTACTACTGGCCTGTCACAGTTGCAATACGTAGTGGAGTCATGAACAAAAACCTGAAATTAGAAGCCACGTTGCAGTAAGCACATTTCAAAGCTTAGTGATGGTGTTAATAAGACGAGAATGAACAGATGAATTAGAATTTTAATGTTTTAGGCAGACTTTGGAGCCCAGGTTGTGAAATTATAATGCCGAATCCAATTATGAATTTGAAAAAATCTGAATGAATTTTGAATTAACTTTCGTATGATCGGACAATCAATTTAAAACATTTTGACTACTAAAATCAAACTCTTTATTCAAAATATTTGTTTGGCTACAAAGTCTTTTACATGAGAAAGAACAAAGAACGAATCATTTATATGACTGCAGATTGTGTTTAGTGTCTCATTTCAAGAAAAAAATAAAAAAACTAAAATCAAGGTCACTGTCTAATAAAGAAATTTGCTGTTTATTTACTTTCTGCTAAACAGTGTATAGACGTTCTCAGTACTACTGATCTTATCATCCATAATCAGTTCTGAAGTTTGCGACTCACACTTACAGCATTAATTTTACATAATAGTTGTTACACATCACCTGCTATCAGCTGAACTCGCTGCCTCTGCTAACTTCAGTTTCATATTCATTATTCTTATAACTTTTGAATAAACTTCTCCTTACCGAATTCAGTGCAAAGGAGGAGAGCTACACTACATGACATCAGATGTCAATTGTAACTACGTAGGCTTGGCGCCAGTACAATTCAGTTGTGTATCATCTACGATGCTGGACTTGATTCTGCCGGTGTGACCTTGAATCCACAGAATACGTGGCACGGATTATCTAGCGAAAGTCACGGATCAAATGTAGTAAGCAAACTTAAACACAGTATTTGAGACAATCCAAAACATGAAATTAATATTGATTCCTGATTTCCAATTGAAAGTACTTAAACGACAAAAACAGTGCGTCGTTTTTTCAATCTAAACGTATAATCAAGGAAATGCGTGAAAATAACAAACGCAAATTCAATGAGTATATACCGTTTCACTTACAGAAGTTGGCGTGACGGATGAAAACGTATGTAGAGATAAGGAAAACGTAGATTCAAGGAAAGTAAATTCAAGAATTCACAGTATACAGATTATCTAATTGAAACTCTTTACCTCGTGCACCTAACGTAGGAAGCACACCTTCACTACTACTAACGCAGCTTCTTTTAAGTGAAAACCAATAACCTGCAGTATTGGCCTACACATAAATCACAAGTATTAATAAGCAATTTTTATTACAACATAAGGCATACGTAACGGAACAAGTGTCATAAAGTTTGAGTAAATCTGGCTAGCACATGACAGCACTAAACACATTTCATACTTAAAGATACAGCTCACAAGCAGCAAAGAGGTAAAATAAAAAGGATGATGAAAGCTGCAATTATGCACATAAATTAATCGAGCGCACCTTCAGGTTCTTCATGTTCCTCGCAATCATCATAATTTCCCTTGTACCTCTTGTATTCATCAGCACTGCAGACTTCAGGGAGTCTTCAAACCTGAGAGTGGCAGCTGCATGGAACACAATAGATACGGTCTCCTCTAAGATCTGGTGGTCAGTTGCGGATAAACCAAGACCAAGTTCTGCACAATCCCCTGTCAGTGGTAGAATCTTCCGCAACGTCTCTGGTCTTTCACGCCTAATTAAGTCAAATAGCTGTGGGTATAAACGTGTGTTAGTGTCATTTCAAGAATAAGAGTGTGAGACCTGAAAAAACAGTGAGCAATGAAGGAATGTACAGTTAATTATGTAATATTAATTTCTGAATTTACATTATTAGTTACTTACTCCACGGCACAGAATCCTTGTTGAATAGCTAACCGCTTTAAAACTAGTCAAATTCCCCAAATTTTATTGAACCCGAAGTTTCATTACCGTATTTACAAGTGCACGCCACCCGTCCCTATCTTGAGCCAATTCGATCCAGTTCATACTCCCACATCTAACTTCCTGAAGAACTGTCTTAATATTATCCTCCCATCTACGCAGTGATAAGTGGGTCCCTGTCACCACGGCATGGCACATCCTCAGGTTGCGGTTGGAGGAATGGCCTCAAATGTGGAAGGTAGGTTGGAATACAATGCATAAGGAGTCGCGGACAGCTGACAAGATTTTGTCGTCCAGCTTGGGTGCTGGGCGAGGTGATAACAATTCCTCACTGTAAAAACGTTTCTTCTTACGAAACATTCATACAGTAAGTCTTAATATTACTTACACAATTTCTGCCTGTCAGCCAAATCCAGTGGAGTTCAATCCAGTGAACTCAATCACAACCAGTTTCCTTAAAAACAGTTTCAAAAATACCATTTCATCATTGTCTCATTGTTGCCTGAATTTCATACACAGCACAACGCTGGATCTTATGTTTAAGAGCTCTCATAATGCAGACACTTCAATTCAGAACCGAATACGAAACCCGGCAAGTGGACTGTGCGATTAAGTAGTCACAGAATTCAATGTACCCTACAAGCGGCGATAAGATTGGTGTTTTGTGAGTTACGTAGCTATCGTTAAACGTGCTGTATCTGAGTAAGGTGTTCAGTAGGATATGTTATGTTAAGAGAATTAATGAATCCTTTATTATTTAAGGGGCACGCGGTAGCGCAGTTGGCTGAGGCACTGCGCTACAAGTCGGAAGGTCGCGGGTTCGATTCCCGATGGTTTCATTGTAATTTTACATTGACATAATCCTTCCGGCCGCACTTTGGCCCTATATCTCCTGGGGTTAAGGCGGCCGATGCTTAGGTCTCACAACCTTACCACCTTCATGTGCCGATTGTCTTGAAATCTGGGAGGCTCAAGGCTTGTCCAGGCATGCAATGGAGTTGCTTTACCTTTTTATCTTTATTATTTATCTTAGTTAACAGTAATGTTCACTTCTCTCCTTTGGGTAAGAGGTGCCTAAAGGACTCATAAAATATCCAAAACAGAACATGTTTATTCCTTGCGCTAAACGCTCTCTTTTGTAATTACCAGTAAGCTGATAATATTCTGGACACGTTCACTGGATTTCTTCCTCTTCTTTGGCCTTAGAAGCACGAAAATATTACCCACATCAGGGCACGCTCGCAGGAGCTTCTCCAGCAACACTTTGCCTAGAAAGCCAGTTGCTCCAGTCACAAAAATACTCTGCCCTTCATAAAACTGAATTACTCCAGCCATCTTCTGTTGTTTCTGTAACAGATGAAAGGACACATTAAAAGCATATTAATTTAGCAAGCATTTACGAAATGCGAAGATCACATTTTCGAAGGATCCTTAATTTCAGAATATGTAGGAAAATATAAGAATACAATGACAAATCCGTAGTTCTTCAAACCGTACTTCAATCCTCCACTCTCATCTTCAGTCATTCAATTATTGATCCATTCAGTTTTTCATATTCAACTTC
>Ga0268261_10002106_pt1 | contig 14155 bp, 14 predicted proteins | sample TergutNc150P1_FD_190353 | JGI IMG/M metagenome (GOLD analysis project Ga0268261, IMG submission 190353) | Nasutitermes corniger P1 segment gut microbial community from laboratory colony in Florida, USA - Nc150 P1 (SPAdes) (version 2) | ecosystem: Host-associated > Arthropoda: Insects >... | reverse complement strand
CTCATATACGTCTGCGTCTTCAAATACGTCTTCTTCGTCATTTCTTCCCATTAAGAATTCTATATGTATTTCTCATTTCCCCATAGTTTAGATTAATATTTGGTCTCTAGCCCTTACGGTCCCAATTCACCTAAGCCTTATAAACGGGTCCCATGTGCCACATAATCTGATATCAGCTCAGCGGAACCATTTCCTAGCTACAGTTCCAGTTTGCCCACAGACTTAATTTTTAATTTCATTTGGGTTAATAAAAGGAACCCAGATATGCTTTTTCTTTTTCTGTCGAAAGTTCAAGTAAACGAAACCTCCCCCCAGGCTCCCAAACAGGGCCCCTATGGAGAGAGCTGCCCGTTTAGAGGGTCATTTTTCATATACAGGGTCATTTTTCATATATCTCTCAAGTTCCTAATAAAAAATTTCCCTACATAAAGAAAGTTTTCCCTTCTCTCAGAAGCCTTAGAAAAGGAGTGTTCCTCCATGTCCCCCAAAAGAGAGGCTACTATGAAAACAGATGCCCATTTCCAGAGCCTCACTTAGCATATTCTTTGGGGTTCCCAGTAAATGAGCCCTCCCTCCAGGTTCTACACACAGAGCTCCTCGTAGAGCGATACCCCACTCCTACAGCCCTCCTTCACTCATATTTTAAAGTCCCCAGTATGTGAGTTCCCTTCCAGTTTCCCCAGCGTAGCCCTATAGAGGGAGATGCCCGTCTCCAGAGCCTTCCTTTACACATCCTCCAGAGTTTCCAAGTACAGGAGCCCCCCCCCCCACCTCTCCAGGTTTCCCTTACAGAGTTCCCTTAGAGAGAGACGCTTCACTTCTAGAGCCCCTTCGTCTGTCTCTCAAAGTCCTGGTAAATGAGGCCCCTTCAGGTTCTCTAACGTGTCTGCTATGGAGCGGGATGCCCGTCTTCATTTCCCCTTACTTGGTGCATGTCGCTTATAGCGGATTCTAATTCCGGGCGAGTGATCAGCTCATCGCGGAGACCACTACCGCACAACACACAACATTCAGAAGATAACAACATCCATGCCACTGGTGGGATTCGAACCCACCATGTGAGCAAGCAGTCGGCCTCAGACTCACGTCTTAGACCGCGCGGCAACTGGAATCGGCTGCACGGTATTTAGGAAATGCAATGTGTTGTACAGTAAAATGTCGAATTTCTGAATTTTAATAAAAACATAAATAAATATATTAATATTAATGTCACGTGTAACAACAACGGGACTGTCTCAAATCATGTAGTGTAGGATGATTATGAATAATGGATTTGTTAAACCGTGTAAGTAATTGGTGATGTGCTAATATGGAATAAGTCCTCCTAATTTGTTTGGAGGAGGGAGGTGATTAAGAATACTAAACTTGTTATTCTGAAGGACCGGTTTCTGTAGTCTGTGTTAAATTGATATTTCCTGACATGTAGCAGACTCTCTGCATAATCCGAAGCATTTCCAAATTCCCAGCTGCTGTTGTTCCTGTGTCTTAATTCCCAGAATTTTCCTGAACACCAGTTCTAATTATTGTTCAGTACTACACTCATTTGCCGGTCGCAGTGGCCGCTCGGCCTAAGGCGTAGGTCTGCGGCCGCTAGCCTGCTGAGATCGTGGGTTTGGATCCCACCAGGGGCATGGATGTCTGTCTGTTGTGAATGTTTGTGTTGTCAGGTAGAGGTCTCTGCGACGACCTAACGACTCGTCCAGAGGAGTCCTACCGATTGTGTTGCGTCGTTGTGTGTGATCTAGAAACCTCGGGAATGAGGAAGCCATTGCCCCTTGGGGGCTGTTGCGCCAAATAAAAAAATACTTAAATTGTTTACACAAATTTCTGTAAAGTCTTCCGCCATATTAAGCTGCTATTAGAGTGAAATACGTAAGCTTTTTACTATTGCTTGGTACAGAGCTATCGTCATTCGGACTTCAGGAAAACAAGCTTTTGTAGTTTATAGTATATGAATGTAGCTTTTTAGGCAACAAAATTAATTGAAAAATTCTCAGGATGACAGCCGCGCCAATTTTATTGCTTTACTTGTGCAACTTTTAAGAGTCGAACTCCGCCTCCATCTGAAAGGTAATGGCATGACACGACGCACGCTGTCACCGGATTGTATATCGGTACTAGGATACAGTTTGCGTCGTGTCACGAGTCCCGCGCTGGAACGTATCAAGTATCATCCTATTAGCGTGGTGGTTGACTTATATTACAAACCTATGATGATGAAAGAATCAGTGTCTAGAGGTTCTGTGATTTGAAAAAGTATAGGCAGATGTTAGCGAGTGAAGATATTTGATGATGCATTTCTAAAGTTGAAAGTTGAGAAAATTACGCGAAAGCGAGTTAATGCGCCATGTAGTTGTGCGTTCATAGGTATGCGTCGGCTTTTCCTGTTTGTTCTTTTAATGTATTTGTTTTATTCTTTGGGGGTTTGTAGTAGGGGAACTTGCATGTGTGAGTTGTATTTGGTGTGGATTGTTAATGTATGAAGATTCGGAGATACGTTATTTTACACCTCACTTTAGAGCAAATAGGAACCTACAGATTCTACAATTACGTACATATGAATGATATCTTTAAGTATTTTAGGAAGTCGTTCACCGATATTGTAGGAATTTTTACATTTTAGACATAAAGTTTCTTTCCAATGGAATGTACAGACTGAGTTAGAGGAATGTACAGACTGAGTTAGAGACGGCGTAGAAACATTTTTTACTAGCCCATGAAAGATAATTCTTTGATCAGGAACGGGTAGGACGTATTTCCCTAAATAATTAACAACCCAGTGTGTGTGCTTATAATAATTTATTTGTAATCTGTTTGCTTTCGTGATTACCTTCATTCGGAATTTTATGTGTTTTTGTCGAGCAAGTGTCGCTGTATCGATGCGGAAGATGGAAAATTGTGTTGAAGGGAACGTCGTAAATAATTTGGCTGCATTATGGTACTGTTATTATCTAGAGAGCTTTCATTTTTTTTCAGAATGGATTCGAGGTGTGCAGGCATTTCATTAGGTCATTCCTCTGCATTAGTTGCGGAGATAACACAATTAGCTGTGCACAGTTATCATCGATTTCTTTGATTAAATGATATGATAACTGCACCTGATACATCATTTGTCACTGTAGGTGAGTCATTGTACTTCTGTGTTTCTTTCACATGGGTTGTTGTTTAATAAATTTACATTCAAACGTAATAATAATAATAATAATAATAATGTTTTAATTTTAATGGCGGAATGACCTGTCGTAACTTGGGTTAGTCAAGAATGTGAGTGCCTGCGGGGTACCTGAAATTATTTTGTTTTTTTTTTTGCATTTCATGAATTCGCATTTAGTTATTAGTGATACATTCTGACTGGCTGGTAATTTTGCCTACGTTCGTGCGTTGCTTACTAGGGTGGAACCTACAACCTTTATGTGCGTATGAAAGTAAGCATTTAGAATTAACTTTAAAAAAATTACTGACCTTAATTCATTATGCCTCTCATGTGTCGGCAGATCATAAATGTCTATTATGGGGTTTTCTATCAGTTACTTGTAAATTAAACTCTATGCTGTGGACACATTTTTTGCTCAAGTGTGACTAATCCACCATGTATCAGGAACTTGTCAATTAGCATTCAGTAGCGGCATGTGTTAATTTTCACCCTGCATTAGGCTTACTGTTTCTAATTAACCTTGGGTCGTTAGATGAACTGTTGTAGGGTCATGTCTGTGGTCCCTTTCCGTTACCGATTATTGTAATATATTCCTCTGCTGACTTCGAAATTATTTCCCAACACTTTTTTTCAATATATATACTTATATTATTCTCCCTGTATATTTTCATCTGCGTTAAAGCCGTATCTAAACCGTTCCTATTAGTTTAGTTTGTGTAGATGATGTAATTCTTTAATCATCTGTTGCTGTGTGGAATACATAGTGGGCTGAAAGACTAATGTATTATACAACGTAAACGAGCCTATTGTGGGACAATTCCCTAATAGGAGCCACCTTATTTTTGGCAAAAAGGACCTGATGAAATTTTTTACTTTGAACATGTATGTTGCTCCTTTGGGACCCGGAGGCTTATCACTGAGCAACAGTATGCTGTGTGTCGCAGTAGCTATTGCTTGGAATAATATTTAATATTTTTAATTTGCATGTTTTTACAAGGTTCTGTAAACGTGATAAACATGATTTTTGTTACATGTAGTGAAATCCAATGTTTTATTTTTATTTATTCATGGCTGCCACTCAGTGACCTATATTACATGCTGACTGATTTATTTGACAAATGATCATGCTAAATTTGTTTTATAATTTAAACACAAATGGAGAAGTCTAAAATAGGACAGTAACTTATTTGGCTACCAGTAACTCCTCAGCATGCTTGAAGGGCTTTACATCAGAGAATGCGGCAAACGTTTTGACATCTGTGAACATGAAGGAAGGTAAAATTAATTCCAGTCTTACAGATAAAAGAATTTTGAACAGGAAATACGATCGTGCAGCACAAACACAATAAAATGGTCATTATGAGGGGTAAGAAAACAGTGGCAATTATAGCGTCGGCAGGAAGGGCAAACAGTCACTTTAGACATGAGTGTGAGTGCTACTAGAGCAAACGTTCCTCTATTAATTTTGGTCCGATGAAGAAGACATAAAATGTGTGGTTATGGGTGGAGCACTGGCGGCCTTAAATTCGGCTTATATCCAGGCGGTTGGATGCAGGTTGATATGTTTCATAAATAGTTTGATTTTTTGTTCACTTGTTTAGGAATTCGGAGAATAACGCTTCGTTTTTATAGTCAGTATTCACAGACCACATTGAGATGTGGTAGATAAAATCCAGGGAAGGCAATGTTTCCATTATTAGTGTCTACCCCTTCAGTTTTCTATACTCAAAATGCCAGCACTCGCCGCTGGTATCATGGCGTCCTTAAAAACATTTTATGAACAAGTGATGGACACGTGGCTAATCAACAGTCCTGTTGGTGTTTTTGTAATGTGTAGGTTGTAATTCTCTAAGTTACAGTATGGAGAAGCTGATTGTCTCATATATAGACACAACTTGGATTTAATACACAACTGATAAGTTAAGGTGGGGTTTTTAGAAAAATGTTACGTCACATTGTGCCTGTCTCCCAACATAAATATAGTCTCTATAAATACAAACACAATAATTGTAACAGAAATGAAATTGCATAAAATATTTATGTAAAACTGAATGTTAAAACTACTATATTTTTAAATGCAATTCGCTGCATGTACACACTTTTGAATTTCAGAGCCTGAGTAACTGAGGATCATGATAATGATGATGGTGATGATAATGATAATAGTGGCAACAAGAAAAACAGCGTAAACAATAGTAACAGCGGAAACCATGAATAGCTAATATTTGTCTACATAACTGTATGGATGTTGCTCCTAAAACCGCTTTTCTGGACTTCTTCTTCCTGATTTTTGGTTTTATATTCTAAGCCTGACATAAAAATTACTCAACCTGTAAGTCGTATATATGAATACCATTTATTTTCCTCTTTCGACCATAAAATAATTTCCGTATTTTATTTTTCTACTTACGTTTCATTTTACGTCAAATACTACCCGGGTTTGTCAATTCTGTATTCTTACCACTTGTGAACAGCTCCGTGAATGCTCTTTCCTTATAAGCCCCTCTGCCGCATAATTTTAACGCGCCTCAGTGGCCATATTTGGCTTTCTTACAAAATAACAGTAGATACGTTTCCTTTCCCCTTTTGGAGAAAAATGCATTTCTCTTTCTCGACAAATTTTTTATTTCCCTCATTCCCCGTATTCGTAATCTGAAACCCGCTATCCCGTTGCTTCCTTCATTTTCACTACATTATTTACATTAATTTCCCCATGTATGCCTTAATTCTCTGTTATGAATCTGGTGACATCTCTTCCATTTCACATTTTGTCCGCCATATTTGAATGTTTTTCCATTGGTTTTAACAATTTGGCACTTTATTTTTACGTTCCTTTCCCCTGCATCTTGCTGTATGTAACATAATTCAATTTTCTTTAAATTCCTTTGAATCACTCACTCAAAAGAATTTGTCTGCTTCCCTATCCGCCATTCTTATTATTTCTGAAATAATTTGAAACAAAACACAAATAGCGGAGTCTTTTTTAGTTAAAGGATATTACTGAGTGAGAAACTTATCGGTTTAAGTGTCAGTGAAGTGAGTACATTATTAATTTCCGAGTATGTCTGGCTGTAGTGACAGGTCACATTCGTAAGTAAAATTTGACGAAAGTATATTAATGAGTTTCTACCCCATTTTGTACTGAGAAAACTGGATCTAAATAAGCGGCATGTCGCAATGAGACATATTTGTATTATTTGTCAGTAATTTTTTATCTGTATCCACTGTTTTTACACGAAGTAGTTAGTATTCTTACGTTTATCATGGTCGAGTTGCAGACCGGCACAAATTTCCCAGCTGTCAGTCTGAACTCCCTGTTGGCTGCCGCCATGATGAAGCGCACAGAGCGCTGAAATTGGACTGGAGCTCCAACCCAGTCTATTCTCCAAGCAGCATCTTTTACACCTTCAGCCTGTAAAAATTAGGAAAATTTTGGAATTTATTTTAATGTATGAGGCTGATATTATCATATGTACAGAACATAGGTTGTGATTAAATAAAACCTCCCAGTCAATACTCATCATTCATTACTGCTACGTAGTGTAAAAATGTAACTCTTTACAAAGTAATGCAGTACAACCTAAGTACTAGGATCAAACTCATATCAAAGCCATGGATAGTGCTTGCTGTTGTAGTTCTTGTTTATCCTTGTGTGGAATAAACAAAAATACTACACGAGGAAAATTTTGATAATTGTAATTAGACTTACAGATTTAACAATGGCTGTAGAGGTAATTTTCGTGTTATAGAATTTTCAATTATCGAAAATCCAGACCGGAAATTTTGCAGCTCTTAATGTTGTGTGTGTCCAAGCAATGGTGAGTTTTTTCATCGGTCGACATGGATTTCATTATAGAGGGGAATCAAAATTTTCTATTGAGGGTGTAGTAGAACATTAATTAATCACTGCAAAGTTCCCTCCAAAAGGGATACTGGATGATACATTAGATCATTTAATTGTTAAATTAATTCTGTGACACAAAGGATGTGTTAGATATTGGGGTGCACCGTGTGATTTATATAATATTTTATTGAAAGTTTAATTTGAAAATTAGTAATATTGATGAACATAAGTTCATGAATGTTCCCATTGTTGCTGGAATAATTATGCTAAGATAAGCAGTGTATAGACAAAAGTGACCAGGTTGGCTTCACCATTGAATTTGTTATAGTAATGGAAACTACTAGAGTGTAATCCAAATTTCTAGTCGACAGCAGGCACATTAATATGTTTTCTAAACAGCTAAATTACTGGGTAGGTATTCTCATAGCTGTATCAGGTGCAAAATAATAATATGATAAACTTAATAAATTAAAGCATTCAGATGTTGATATGTTACCTCCAACAGGTTACTCAACAAGTTCTGTTCAGTCAGTAGTTATTGCTCCTCTTAGATTCTATCAAATATGGCAATTAAGGTACCTTCTCCGTGTGATTTGGCCTCCTGACACCATCGGCTGTATAAACTAAGCAGATTTTGGGAAAGAGATTTTAATTAATAAACAAAATGTTGAGGCAGAGAGAGAGATAACATGTAAATAGATCAGAAGCCTTTGTCCCGAGTCCAGGAATGTGTTGGTATAAATGTGTAAAAAGCGAAATAGACGATGGGATGTCTGCGTTAACATTCACAAGAGATCTGTGCATTATTCGCTAGGACAGGTGCCTTCTCTGCCAGCCCAAAGAATATTAAAGGAGACAATGTGTTCTGCGTTACAGTTATTAGTAGAGGTAACAGTAGTGGAGGGTCGAGCATTGCTTTTCTTTATTATATCTTTATTACTTTACAATATCCTAATTTTATCAGGACAATTTTTGTTCAATGCCGATCAATTTTTTTGCACCTTTATCTTAATGTCCCCATATTTTTCATGTTTTCTACTCAGAATCCTGTTCTCATTTTACCGGAGTGTATATATCCTTCAATTTAATGCAAGATAGCAAATTGCACACACGTACAAAACAACGTAAATATTGCACTCCCCTTTGTATCTTTATTAATTTGTGTTCACTTTTTGGGCAAAAGTGAGGGATTGTGCATCAAATGTTAGAAAGAACGGAAATAATGTTACGTATTAGGTGTATTTATCCAATTAGTCCAAAAATTTCTTTCTTATTGGAGGTCCTGCATATATTCGCAGCATGAGGTGCGAGATTTCAATTTTCCACACCGCGTTCGCAGAACTGCGAAGAGCATACATCAGTTACGTAATGTGTGTCTGTCCGTCCGTCTCTGTCCCATCTCTATATCCTCATGAAATAACTCGGCTTCCATAGAAAGGATTTTCATTATATATGATATTTGACTTTTTTAAAATTGACAATAATATTGGAATTTTATTAACATATGACATGTATAACGGGCGGATGTTTGATAATATATCGCTCAGCTCTTCTTAGAATTAGAAATATTTCGGATGAAGTTGTAGAGAATGTAAAAAAAAAACCCACATTTTTCAGTATATTTGGGAAACTTTTGGCATGTATGATATAAGATGGAAAGATATTTTAGAGTCAGACAGTTCACAGATGGCAATATAATTCGGCGCATGCGCTTTATATACCGGATAAGTAAGGCAATAATACGAACAGAGAGAATCACAATTGTTAATTATTAGCTTTTTCACAGTAACAGATGTTATGCCTACACGTCTCAATATTTCGTTTCATGCACTATACATGTCTTGTTAAATATATACACAACTATCCTGCGTTGGAGTAACGCAGGTCGTTATCGCTTTCTGCAACATACGCATACGTTGTGCGATGGTGAATAAAAATGTTTAGTTACGTAATTTTTCGTAATTCACTACTGCATGTTGCATTTAATACGTGAGACACGTTTTATGGATATGCCAAAAATGTTCAGAATATTCAGTTGTCTATATTTCAGGTACATCACTGAGAAAGGTGGACTAACTATTATGTAATAGTTTGGAATTGCATGAAGTGACGTTTGCTAATTTCTGTTATGTATTTAGGCAAGATAAAAATGGTCAAAGACTGAAATGTGAAGTCGTGGATAAGTGAGTATTGCTATTATTTGTGTATTAATTATTACTGCAATCCAGAAAATACAAACAAGTGTCGTCCAGGGATACTCCATTAAAAATAGAATGTATGGAAGACTTTCACTACAATCGGTCTGAAGAAACCAAATTATTAATACCTGGTGTGACAGTTTCTCTCCAAACCAGCAATATACGAATATGGCCAACAAGAGCAAAACATACAGATTTGCAGCCTGTGCCAGATCGCTGTGATCTCCCCAACTCTGTCAAAAGAAGCACATTATCATTAGTGATTACATCGTGACGTCTTGAGATAATGAAAATATTCTACAACAAAATGCTGCCTCTAATTGCGTTGAAGTAGGCTTATAGCTTATGACGGCAGATGAATCGCGGAACGTTATTGAAACTAGTCGCATTACGTGTTATGTTTTAGCAGTTATAAAAGTACTGTTCGTTGATAACTTAGTGTAGAATACTAAAATGTAAAAGTCTGAATTTTTAAATAATATTTATATACCAGCATATGCACAAATAAGTAGAGTAAATTTATATTTAAATTACTCCGACATGTTTCGATGTCAATACAACATCTTCAGGGGATTTACAAATTGTTTTATCTAAAGTTATGAATTATAAAATGACAAAATACATTAGTGTGTTTTTATGATGAAATATTGGTAAATGTGGCCGCATATGTAATTCCTGGTTAGATATGTGTGTGTGGTTGTGTGGTGCGCACGACATACACACTACACTACGTATTTATATATATGTTGGTATATAATTAACATTTATTATTCAGTATGCACCGTATGATCCTAAAAGTCCGAATGTCTAATTTGGTATATGTGTTCCTTTGAATTGTATGAGTTTTCCTTCCCGACTTTTATCATATGTGATGTACAGTCTTGTCACGTGTGCCTTAATAGAAGTGGACAAATATTGATACTAGCGAAGGGAAGCCTGCACCGAAATTCAAATAATATATAAAGAACTGTGAGTTTATATCCAAATTTTGACGTCACCTACACCAATTAATATAAAAAATTTCCATTAAGTAATATTTATTTTTATGTTAAAAAATGTAACCTTACATGTGATGTCATAGAGAAAAAGAGAAATGGGATTAACATCCCAAATTAAAAAGAAATACCTTACGAAAATAAACACTTTATTATTTCACTACAAATCAGGAAAGCAATATGAAGTGATGTATGTATAATAGTAAACTCCAATGAAATAAAGTTATGTAGATCATGCCTGCCGTCTTACATTCTTAATTAAACAAGTGAAAAACAGATCCTTCTTGTCGCATTCATGGATGGATGTAATGGATGTAGGAGTTACAGGGCAATAATCATGTATTTCGTGTTCTTTTCGTGTGGTTTCTACCGAAAGAAATACATATCTTAACATACAGGAAGACCCCTTGATTATATTTCCTTAAGATTCTCGTGTCAAATTTTACAACAGAAGGAAACTAGAAAGTTTTGAAAAGGCAGACGAAAAAAATACCGTCTGTGTGAGCGAGATTCTCTATTGTCGAACAAATCAGGGCGTTTATAAAAGTAGTTACACTGTGTCATGAATAATGAAGGGAATACTGTACCGTGACTGCAGAGAAGGCGTCAAAACATAACGTCGATAAAAGAAGCAGGAATAGTCCAAAGAGTGGAAAGTTTACTGTATCTTCCAGTAGTGCCATGTATCTGAAATAATGGAAGACTGTGTAGCAAAACGCACATTTTTCTCATTGGAAAGGGTAACATTATTTATAGGTAGGATATCGTTGTTTGCCTTACCGATATATCTCCTGGTGATGACGTACACAGTTGTTCAGTTGTTCCTGCATGTGACGGAACTGTTCAGAAGGAATGTTCTCTCCTGCTGCTTCCTGTTCATCTTTTTCACCTCTACAGTCCTGCAGTGACGTGCCATGTGTCTGTCTGATGTCTAATAGGGCCGCATTGAGCTTTTCCAGCTGACCGCCAGCGACATACAATAGCGTAGCGTACAGGTTTAGAAAGCCAAAATATAAGCTTGCTGTGAAGATTGTCGTCATGACCTGTGGAAGTGCCTGGATTTAATAAATCTGGCAAAGGACCTTATTTAGTTAATGGAAGTAGAAAATAGTCATTTAATTTTCACTGTTTAACCGTGTCTCTGAAAACATTTCTTTACGGCGACCTTGCATACTTTGAGATTTTACTGAGGTCTTTGACAGCAGTGGTTACGGAGGACAAATAATAGTTAAGAGAGTAATTGCAACTGAGACTTACTTTAAATGTGTGTAGTGACAGTGTCACTGACTTACCCCTAAAATTATTTCAGCATAATTTATATTATTCTTTTTTTTATGATATTACCAGAAAGAACAGAGTGAAGTACCGATATTTTCAAAAGATCATTTTGCAAAACACTAAACCGGTGAAAAATTTGTATGTCAGTAAACTTTTATTTGATATTTTCTTCTATCGACGTTAAGTCATGCGCTGTAGCACGTTTTCTAGTTGTGACAACGAGCGAGATATGGGAAGAAAACAATAGTAACCCAGACGAACAAAAGTTTCAGAAAAGGAGGTAGTAATGGAAAGTGAGATATTGAATTATTAAGCGGAATTTTCAAAGGAGAGATGACACACCAAAATTTGTATCACTCATTCTGTATGTCAAACTTCTGAAAGTCGGAGTAATTTTTATCGACATGTCAGCTACTTGGAGATACTCTTATGTCTCAACAACTTTTGGTACTGGCTGCAGGACTGTCGCATCGCCATCAACCTCTCGAAGAAACCGCTATGTTCGTAAGCCCGAAAAGGAAATACAAAAGCCCCAGAGAGAACAAAATAGTGGTTCGCAACACCTCGTTGTGTTGTGGTTTCTATCGTGAATCAGGTCGGAAGGAAGGGTCACAAATTCGGGTATCCTTGCAACTCTTCTTAACGAGGGATGTGGCCTGTCTCTCAGAAACGATATTATGCATTATAGGCTGTTCTTTGGTTCTGTGTTAGACTATGCGGGTCTGGATTTGTGCTATGTGTACACCTGCCTGCAAGATGCAGGTGGTAGAGCAAAGGGTTTTAGAATTTGTTGAATTGTTATGCTGGTAACTAGAAAATTTACGAGGATTTGGAGTACTAATTTTCCGCCAAACACAACGGAGCACTGACCTTCATATTAGGTCAAATTTAGCTGGTGCGGAGAGCCCTACATTTCGGTAACTTCTTCCAACCGAAGTTTGAACGAAGTCGCATGAAATTCAAAAGAAAGCTACTGAAGTCAGCGTGGCGGGAGCGACGGACTAGCTGGCTGAATGAAGTGTTCATTGCACTGATCGGCTACCCAGGCTGCGGTTACAATAGTCTGGGCAGTTGTAGTCGGAATGGTCGCGCTTAATTAAACTACGGAACTCGGCCCGCATTCTACCAGATCATGGGCTCACTAAAGTTGAAGAGGCCCTCAGTCAACGTGTTTGAGCCAAAACAGGATCAAAACCTAGTCATACATTCAACGAAGCTTTTTCTATACTAACAGACGTACTGAATTTTGCATAATAATTCCGTAGTATGGTGATATAAATGGTCGCAGATAAGACGGTAAAACCGATAAATCAGTCTGAATGCTCCACTGTGTTTATAAAGTTGCACACTTCATAGCCTAGCACTGCGTTTAGGGCGCGGGAATGTCCATACCTAGGACGAGACGTCAACTAGCGCCAGTCGCAACTCTGCGCCCTCAGCTTTTTGTCTGGTTGATTTTGGTTGGTGGATCGCTTACTCTTGTTGCACTTGTATGGAGATTCAGGAAGTATGTGACTCTAAGACGTTTGCACCAACACTTTATCAGAATTAGGTGACATGTTATGGTATATGACTGGACACTTTATCGGAACTGCTGCTGGTACTCCAAATATTGATACTTATTTGATAATTAAAGTACGACTTGTACTTTTCCAAATCAGAATTGAGAAGAGGATGATTAATGTTTATATATTTAACGCTTTATGTGCCCGAAATAAAGAAAAATCTTGAGGTATGGACATAAAATTTTACCCATTTCTGTATTATATTTCGAATCAACGTTGTCAGTTTTTATAATTACAAAACCATTCTGTTACACGTTCATCGCCACAATCTACAAATAAATATTTTCGTCTAGTAATTTCTTAATTCCGTAAATAAACGGGGATACATTAGCTGGTTTGTCAGTGTGCGAAGGTTGGAGTATGTTTTCTTAGAAATAAAAATTTTAACGTTCATATTTATGTAATAATATTGTGTATCCATTTATTTTTTTAGTTAAAAATAGGTTTTGAGATTGTTATAAAGAAGAGTATTATACTGCAATATTTCTAGTAATAATAATAATAATAATAATAATAATAATAATAATAATAATAATAATAATAATAATAATAATTACTGGTATTTGTATCATAGACGGACATTGCTGGATTTGTGGTGTACAAGAAATGCAGAAAGTGAATGTGACCGCTAGGACTCACTACTTTTCATTTTTACGTCATCCGTAGATTTAAGAAAATGTCACAGCAGGACAAAACTTCATTGCTTGAAAGAAATTAAATGTCGAATATCCACAGCAACTTCCAAAATAATTAACAATCACACTTGACTAATTTTTAAAATGTGTGATGACAATTCGAAGCGCTCATAATTTACCAGTCATAATTTACTAGTAGGTACACCATTATTTCTCGAATCCAAAGCACTGCAATGTTTTTTACGCGGACAAATGTCATTTCGAAGCTATAATCCAAGTGAGTCTTAGAGACGTTCTAATAATATAAACTAGAACATCACAATACTGTACAGTCACCTAAGAATTACAGGTTGTTCTTGTCACGAGAAACTTAAATGTAGTTCATGTTTAACCATCACGTTATTTGAACTCTTGTAGCGTTCAAACAGAGTAGGAGAAATTTCAAGTGATTAAAAAATGCATCTGTATCCATCACAGTTAGCTGGA
>Ga0268261_10002105_pt1 | contig 14156 bp, 15 predicted proteins | sample TergutNc150P1_FD_190353 | JGI IMG/M metagenome (GOLD analysis project Ga0268261, IMG submission 190353) | Nasutitermes corniger P1 segment gut microbial community from laboratory colony in Florida, USA - Nc150 P1 (SPAdes) (version 2) | ecosystem: Host-associated > Arthropoda: Insects >... | reverse complement strand
GGAAGTTGGAGTGGGTCGGGGGAACTGGATGGAGTTGGCTCAGGATAGGGACAGGTGGCGGGCAATTGTGGGTACGGTGAGGGACTTTCGGGTCCCATAAATGCGGGGAGTTTCTTGACTAGCTGCAAAGTTTACTGGTTAGCTTCTCAAGAAGGACTCTGCTCCATGGAGTAAGTAAGTAAATGGATACTGTTTCACTACAAGCACACTGTATGTTGGTTTTATAACCACTGAAATATGTAAACTCTTTCTCTTACACACACTTTTCCACAAGCCACACATAAAAGAATTCCAGGCATATGAATATCAACATCACACTCCAAAAGTAAATTTCTATTATCAGTGATATTTTTCAAGAATTAATACAGGTCTGACCTGAAAGTTAGCACTAACCCTCAGTAAGTACAGAGATGCACAACTGGAACGCTGCTACAAATTCATTATCTTTGCATTTTTTGCAGAAAGTATTATGTACAGGATCTTATGGGTTTGATGTGTACAGATGGACAGTGCGCATGGCCAGCGTCATCTTTTAAAAATCTTCAAACACGTTATGGTCAGAGCAAACTTATACATTTCTTGGAATCTCAGGAGACCATTATAGAATTATCAGTACACACATCTACATAAAAAAATTATTTAAATAAAATCATATATATATATATATATATAAATACATATATGATGTCATATATATATATAAATACATATATGATGTCTATTTAGGTCAAATTCTGACATATGTGAAATGTAAGAAACATAAAGTTTTGTGGAATGGAATCCTCACATACATCACTAAGTGTATATGTGAGGAAAGCTTACATCTGGAATATATAAATATTTATAATTTTGGGGTGTAAATAAGGTAAAATAACCCTGTTACAGAACTGGTTGTGGCCCAGAGAGGGATAGAGGTATAGCTCTACTCTTCCAAGTCCTCGGTGCTAGAAGGGGGTGAGTGGTCAGCAGCACGCCCCGGCCACACTTTACCCCCGGATAAGACCCAGTACCCATTGTACAGGAGACTGGGTGGGCCCCAGGGCCGGTCTGGACTGTCTTAAAATCCCACCACCACCGGGATTCAATCCCCGGACCGTCCAGCCCGTAGTCGGTCTCTATACCATCTGAGCTACCTGTCCCTTTAATTTTACAGGAGACAGGGTGGACCCCAGGGCCGGTCTGGACTGGGGGAAACTCTAGCCCCACCAGGATTCGACCTCCGGACCGTCCAGCCTGCAGTCAGTTGCTGTACCTACTGAGCTGACCTGCCCCCTAATTTAGGTGATGTAATAGTTAAAAAAAAATGAGAAAATAAATGAGAATAAAAATGTCACATGTTTTACTTCTTTGTCTACACAGTTTGACGCAACTGTCAGTGTGTACAGCAAGATTGTGTGTGAATGTAGTTTATTGTGATGGCAATACAAGTACCAGTAATTGCAGCTGATTTGTGTTGATTAAGCACCGGGCATAAAGTAAAACGTATTGTGGTGTGGAGATACAATTTCATGATCCCTAATTTCAACACCAGGTGCATGCAAATGGTAGCTTCATGTCCTTGTTACTTTACCAAAACCCTCTCTACCATACATGCTACATGCCCATCCCTTTAATCGTCCCAGTAATATCTGTTAAACAGAACAGTTATGATGTTTGTAAATTAAACACTTCTCTGCACCCTGCTGCCACTTCCTTCCACTCAGCTCCACACATTCCCCTCAGTACCCTGTTCTCAGATAGCTTGTTTGCATTCTTTGTTTACAGTAAGGGATCAAGCTATGTTGTTCATATGTTTGAGCCTTCCAGAGTGCAGAAATATCCATAATAACAATGTAACTAACAATTTTTAGACCTGTAATAAGAGGCCACTGTATAGCTTGATATCTTTTTGTTACTTTTAACATGTAGCAGGTATGAAAATTACTTGGCAGTTTTGTTAGTGACTAAGGAGCCGGCATGTTTTAGTCAGTATAGAGAGTACTTTATAGGATGGACAGCCCTGATTTTGATTTCTTGTGAAAGACAAGATAACGTTTTTATTTCAAAACACCCAGCCCATTTCTGATGAGCACCCCAGCACCTGTTTAACGAATCCCAGCAGTATTGTTTTCAGTACGTGAAGCTAACCACTTGCCTTTATCGAGTGTCTGGTTCAAGAATGAGTGCACTAACAGTTCTGCTCCACCTTCATGACTCCATTTTGTGTACAGGAACAGCTTTACATTATTTACACATAACTGAACCTCCAGCCCATTGCACAATTTGACAGCGCTCTGTGTATGAATCCTACATTAGTAGAGAAAAGCAACAATTGTCGGTCACAGCATTTTATCAGTTTCAACTGTCATTAAAGAGTTAACTTGTAAATGACGGTTTTTGTTCCCTGTCTGCCGTTTATGTATCACAACTGTATGTCACTGATATAAATATTACTAAATCAAGTCACATGTGATTTTCACGCATGTAAATGTAACCGTTTTAGATATTGGGGCACTTTCGATACTGACAAGTGATTTTTTAAAATTCTCAACATTTTTGAACTCGCTGACTGACTGCATGTTGTAAAGTTATTGTGCATCTAACAGACAGACACTTGGCTTCTCAACACATTCTGCACATTTGATTGGAGCAAGAGGTTTGTCACAACACTGGCAGGAGTCCTGCTGCTTGTCCATACCCTCAGACTGCTAAACAATTCTATACCCTTCGTACTTGCCAGTCAGATCTATATTTTACAGTAGCACACTGTCTGAGATGTGCTCACATTCTGCTTTATAGACTGCTTTATTGGATTAAACATTTTTGAAATAGTAATTCAAAATGGACTGTTAAAGCGTCAGACTGATCATGATATTGTAAGTAAAGAACAATATGGCGTTAGAATTAAACTGAAAACTGATAGTGCTACATATCAGTTAACTAGTGAAATACTAAATGTTTACAAATCCTCTCTAACCAAAAGATATCAAAGAACAGTACTGTATAATCAGAAGGGTAATATTACAACATCAACTTGGGCTAAAACTGAACATGTTGTCCTCCAGTGTTCGGTTTTGGGACCTTTGGTTTTTCTCATACCAACACACCAACAGAGTCCAGTCCAGTCCAGACCAATCTCACAAAGATGCAGCAGTAACTCTGTGGCTACCTTTTAATGGCCGTGTGTACACACCAGCAGAGTTGAGTCGAATAGAGTCCCACAAGTCTTGCCTAGGCAAATTCTGGATGCCGCTTGCTTCATTTTCGTCAGTGAGACTCCAGTGATCGGGCGTGATGGAAGGAATGGATGTAGAGAAGCTTATTCTTTTAGTTAAGGACCACAATGCAATTTATCACGCCTCGCGTTGTGAACACCGGAACAGCGTCTTAATTTGATAATGATGATAGTGATGTTCATATCAACAAAATAACAGCACCACTAACAACAGTAATAATGTTCTTATTGTTATTAGGAATTCTAATTACAGTTTTTTACGTTAATTTTGGCATAGTAAAGAGTGACAACTGGCTGTAAACTGGCTTCAAGTTAAACAGAGTGTAATGTGTTTGGAGTATATTATCATCATCATCATCATCATTGTTTTAACCAAGGGATAGATGGAAGAAGGGAGTAATAAAAAATAGCAGAAAATGTAACTCAAATTTTTCTTTATTGTAAGTTAATTGTATTCAGATTAGTTTCATGGCTTCAAGGGGAAAGCTTCATCCCTTACAAAGTACAGTGGGATACATATGTTTGTACCTGGAATATTTGTAACTGGAGGAACATTTAAGTCACCAGAACTAAATGTCTTTCCAAAACTTGAGTTACTAAGAAAACTGCTATCGTTTTCACCTCCATTGGCTCCTACATCAATCAGTGTGAAGCAGCAGTATGCATCAGCCACAGCTAACAGTTTCATTGAGTGAGAGCTTTTGTAATTAAAATACAAAAATCCGACGTTCAGTGGGCATTTGATGAGGCAGTGTTTACTGTCTGTGCTTCCTATGCAATTAGGCATTTTACAAATTTCGTTGGACTCATCTGCAATTCGCAGCCATTCATCCTAAGTAGGGACTTTTATGATGTATATTGGTTGTAGTACTTTACAAATAACTTTCCCAGACTCAAGTATAACACCCTGTACTTTACTCTTTCCAACTCAGAAAAACTATCCCAAAGATGAAAATAATTCCACATCGGCATCATACCTGAAACAGACTTTCTCTCTCAGACTCCCAAGAATTAAAGACAAGTGACAGAGCATAAGGAGTAATTATATGAGGGAAAGAAGAAAATCAAGAAAAAATATCAGGAAGGTGGAGTACTATAAATTCTGTAGCTAAGGTAGCACAGTTTATCATAACTAGATGTCTGAGGAACTGTTCCATTTCTAGTGGGGTATGTTATTTATTTCTTCATATGCCCAGACTGGCTCTGGGGCCCACCCATCCCACATTCCTATTGATATCAGAGGCTCCTTCCTGGGAATAAAGTGCTGGGGTGTGAAGTTTATCACTCATCTACATCCATTTCAGAGACTAAGAGTGGGCAGTGGATAGTTATCAGCTTACAGAGAATCATTGCATACCGCCACAACAGAATTCAGTTTGTGAGGCGAAGGTAATTTATGTAGGGATACATATAATGCGTTTTGGGAGAAGCATGGAGATACTAGTGCATAAACTGCATTTTGGGAGAAGCGTGGAGATACCAATGCATAAACTGCGTTTTTGGGGAAGCATGGAGATATTGGTGCATAAACTGCGTCTTGAAAGAAGCATGGAGAGCATAAACCACGTTTTGGGGGAAGCATTGAGATACTAGTGCATAAACTACGTTTTGGGAGAAGCATTGAGATACTAGTGCATAAACTACGTTTTGGGAGAAGTATTGAGATACTAGTGCATTAACTGCATTTTGGGAGAAGCATTGAGATACTAGTGCATAAACTACGTTTTGGGAGAAGCATTGAGATACTAGTGCATTAAGTGCGTTTTGGGAGAAGCATGGGGATACTAGTGGATAAACTGCATTTTGGGAGAAGCGTGGAGAAATGCATAAACTGCGTTTTTGGGGAAGCATGGAGATATTGGTGCATAAACTGTGTCTTGAAAGAAGCATGGAGAGCATAAACCACGTTTTGGGGGAAGCATTGAGATAGTAGTGCATAAACTACGTTTTGGGAGAAGCATTGAGATACTAGTGCATAAACTACATTTTGGGAGAAGCATTGAGATACTAGTGCATAAACTACGTTTTGGGAGAAGCATTGAGATACTAGTGCATAAACAGAGTTTTGGGAGAAGCATTGAGATACTAGTGCATAAACTACAGTTTGGGAGAAGCATTGAGATAGTAGCGCATAAACTACGTTTTGGGAGAAGCATTGAGATAGTAGTGCATAAACTACGTTTTGGGAGAAGCATTGAGATACTAGTGCATAAACTACGTTTTGGGAGAAGCATTGAAATAGTAGTGCATAAACTACGTTTTGGGAGAAGCATTGAGATACTAGTGCATAAACTACATTTTGGGAGAAGCATTGAGATAGTAGTGCATAAACTGCGTTTTGGGAGAAGCATTGAGATACTAGTGCATAAGCTACATTTTGGGAGAAGCATTGAGATAGTAGTGCATAAAATATGTTTTGGCAGAAGCATTGAGATACTAGTGCATAAACTACATTTTGGGAGAAGCATTGAGATACTAGTGCATAAACTATGTTTTGGCAGAAGCATTGAGATACTAGTGCATAAACTAAATTTGGGAGAAGCATTGAGATAGTAGTGCATAAACTACGTTTTGGCAGAAGCATTGAGATACTAGTGCATAAACTACATTTTGGGAGAAGCATTGAGATAGTAGTGCATAAACTACGTTTTGGGAGAAGCATTGAGATACTAGTGCATAAGCTACATTTTGGGAGAAGCATTGAGATAGTAGTGCATAAACTATGTTTTGGCAGAAGCATTGCGATACTAGTGCATAAACTACATTTTGGGAGAAGCATTGAGATAGTAGTGCATAAACTATGTTTTGGCAGAAGCATTGAGATACTAGTGCATAAACTACATTTTGGGAGAAGCATTGAGATAGTAGTGCATAAACTACATTTTGGGAGAAGCATTGAGATAGTAGTGCATAAACTATGTTTTGGCAGAAGCATTGAGATACTAGTGCATAAACTACATTTTGGGAGAAGCATTGAGATAGTAGTGCATAAACTACGTTTTGGGAGAAGCATTGAGATAGTAGTGCATAAACTATGTTTTGGCAGAAGCATTGAGATACTAGTGCATAAACTACATTTTGGGAGAAGCATTGAGATAGTAGTGCATAAACTATGTTTTGGCAGAAGCATTGAGATACTAGTGCATAAACTACATTTTGGGAGAAGCATTGAGATAGTAGTGCATAAACTACGTTTTGGGAGAAGCATTGAGATACTAGTGCATAAACTCCTACAGTTCCAACCCAGAAAATTTGACAGTTCCATTCTGTATGTGTGGCTTCCACATAACACACCATTAACAATACCCTACATAATACAACACATGAGCGACATTTTGGAACTATAGTTTAACTGCATTGGTCACATGTTCTGTAGGAACTGGCTTCTGAAAACATTAATTAGGAAATATAGAGAGAATGAAAAACGTGAAGGAAGGCAAAGAAGAAGTAAGCCGTTACTGGCTGACTCCAGGGAAATGACAGGAAACATTAGATTGCAATCTGTGGAAAATGTGGCTTTTAATGAGGCTATGGAACAGTTGAAAGGCAGACTGCATAATGAATGGAATTTGACTGAAACATAGTTACGCACTTTGGGATTTATTTTTACAAATTTAAGTTCTATGTTTAGACACTGAAGATAATTTTTGATAACAGCAACTGAGGATTGTTGGATGATGAGAACAGAGTTTATAGCATAATATAAAAAGGAAATCGACAGTGGTTAGTGCATCAGTGTTTTATTGCATATAATAACATTCCTTTAATTTTACACACAAAACCCATTCAGTCTTACTTTCCATGCTCTGATGTTCTGTTATAAGGAGACTGGAAGCCAAATTGTTCTCTAACGTATTCCATGCTACGATCTGCCATTTGTCGTAAGGTCTCGAGCAGTTTCTGGTATTCTGGCCGGGCTCGCAGAGTCTCCACCATGTTCTATGGGAAGGAGTAACGCATTCATTAAAAGACTTCATACAGAAGTATGCTCATAACATTACCAGCAGCTGACATTCAAGTAGACACAATGGATACTTACCTTAAATGCAGGGGACTTAAGAGCTCTAACCAGGGTCTGGTAGTATTCTCTGGTTTCCATTTTATCGTAATAAAGGTTCTTCAAATCATTGAGGGGAAATGCAGCAATCACATCATTCTTGAGTCCATTGAAACTGACACCCGTGCGTGTGGTATTTGTTGGTTGGTGTGGAAGGTAGCCCAGGGTGTCGTGAGTTTTATTGACGATTGCAGAAACATCAACGCCTTGATCATTGGTGTAGTTGAAACACTAGGAAAGAGCAATTCAGACAGCAGTTGAAACTGAACATATATTTGATCTGTCAGATTGCTGATTAATTGACATACAAATAAAGTTACTCACATCTTTATATTCCTTGAGGTATTGAACAATGTTATGAATCCTGGGGAATTCTTCAGACTGGACGTAAGCATAGGCTTCGTTGAATTCTGGGTCATTTGCTAGGTAGTCCAGGGTAATTTCGAGGACCTTCTCAGTTGGGACAAGTGCCATAAATTCCTTCAGGTCATCCTGGAGGCTTTGAGTTTCTGTATGAGAAATAAGACATTTTTCCAACAACTTTTATTTGTTGCATCCAAGCATTATGGCAATTACAGTAAATTGACAGCTGCAGAAAAAACCCGAATTTTACGTTGAGAATATTGCTTTAAAATACCATCCCAGCGAGGTCTTTATTTACTGTTCTGGAATGTGTCAGGTTCCAACAAGATTTTCAGAATAGCTTGACACGTGTCTCATGTTGTCTCGACACATATCCTACAACTCCAATGTCCTCAGTAATCCTTATCCTGCTAAAGTGTAAAATATTGTGAACTCCAAGTAATTGTCAGCAGATGGCGGGTGGGATTTAACTTGGCATTTAAAGGTTAAAAGAACAAACGTTACTCCTCAGTAATCATCATTCCAGCTTAGTGTTCAGAAAGTCCTGTTTTTAGATCTGACCTCAGAGGCTGGTCAAGTTGAGTGATATTTCACGGACATTGTATTGCAAGTAAGGCTAATACTGTTTCTTTCCATATGATAAGCTCTGAATATTTGTCAGTTTGAAATATCTGATCTATGTACTGTCCCATATCATAAAATTTTATGCATGTGAGTACAAAACACAAGGAATTCATGTTACGTTTCCAGTTATTGATAACATTACTTTGCATATATACATCCCAAACGAGTTTGGAGATGCGTTGCACATCAGTAGCCACATTTTGTAGAATCTCGTGAAGTTCATTGTATTCTGGCCAGGACTGCACACTGTTCGCCATGTTCTGTGGGAAGGAATAATTCATTTATCACAAGAATTCTAACAGGAGTCTGCACATAATATAAGCAGCAACTGAAAATCAAGTAGACAATGGATATTTACCTTTAATGCAGGGGAGTGAATGGCTGCACCCAGGGTTTTGAAGAATTCTCTGCTTTCCATTTTCTTACCCACAAAGGGCGTCAAGTCATCGAGGGGAAGAACAGCAATCACATCATCAATGAGTCCATAGAAACCGACACCCTTGCGAGTGGTATTTGTTGGTTGGTATGGAGGGTAGCCCAGGGTGTCATGAATTTGATTGACGATTGCATAAACGTCAACACCTTGATCATTGAAGTAACTGAAACACTAGAAAAGAGCAATTCAGCCACAATTTGAAACTGAACAAATATGTACTGCGTTAGATTGAGGCTTAAGGAACATACAGATAAAGGCACTCACGTCTTTATATTCCTGTAGTTGTTCAACAGTTTTATGAATCTTGGGGAATTCTTCAGACTGGACGTATGCAACAGATTCACGCACTTCTTCATCATTGGCTAGGTAGTCCATGGCAATTTCGAGGACCTTGTCAGTTGGGAAATGTGCCATAAATTCTTTCAGTTCATGCTTGACCCTGCGGGTTCCTGTATCAGAGATATCACATTTTTGCAACTAAATTAATTTAATGGATTTTGCGATTGTTACAGTTGCAGTCAACTGATAGCTGCAGATAAAACTCAAAGTTTACTTTGAGAATATTACTTTAAACAACCTTTTCTGCATTGTCTTTACAATAATTACTCTTCTTGAATGTGTCAGATTATAACATGATTTTCAGGAAATCTGGCAACATTTTTAATATTGTTTTAATATATATCCCTTAAGTGTTATGTCCTTATTAAAATAACAAACCTTACTCTTGAGTACTCACCGTTCAAGCTTAATATTCAGGGTTCTTACAAAAGGTTTGGTCTCTTTGACTCATAATTTACGGGTATTCTACTGCAAGCAAACTACCACTGTTTCCTTCCATGTGATAAAATATGAATGTTTGTCAGTTGAAATATCTAGTCTATGTGCTATTACGTATCATAAAATTCTATGTATGTGAACACAAACATAGGGAATTCCCATTATATTTCCGGTTATTGAAAACATTACCTCGCAAGGATTGTTCCCAAAAGTATTCGGTGATACGATCTCCATCAACACCATATTCTCGTACAATCTCGAGCAATTTCTGGTATTCTGGCCAGGCTTGCACAGTGTCCACCATGTTCTGTGGGACGGAGTAATGCATTCATCACAAGAATTCACACAGAAGTATGCACATAATATAACAAGCAGCTGACATTCAAGTAGACACAATGGATATTTACCTTAAATACAGGGGATTTAAGAGCTGTAACCAGGGTCTTGACGTATTGTCTGGTTTCCATTTTCTCATAATAGAGGGCCTTCAAATCATCGAGGGGAAGAGCAGCAATCACATCATTTTTGAGTCCATTGAAACCAACACCAGTGCGTGTGGTATTTGTTGGTTGAAATGGAGGGTAGCCCAGGGTGTCATGAATTTTATTGAATATTGCATGAATGTCAACACCTTGATCATTGATGTAGTTGAAACACTAGAAAAGAGCAATTCAAATACCAGTTGAAACTGAACATATATTTTCTGTGACAGACTGACACTTAATAAACATGCACATAAAGTTACTCACGTCTTTATATTGCTTGAGGTATTCAGCAATTTTATGAATCCTGGGGAATTGTTCAGACTGGACGTGAGCATAGGCTTCGTTGAATTCTGGGTCATTTGCTAGGTAGTCGAGGGTAATTTCAAGGACCTTGTCAGCTGGGAGAAGTGCCATAAATTCCTTCAGGTCTTCCTGGAGGCTTTGAGTTTCTGTATCAGTGATAAGACATTTTTCCAAATACGTTTATTTTTTGTATCCTCGGATTACAACAATTGCAGTAAATTGACAGCTGCAGATAAAACCTGAATTTTACGTTCAGAATATTGCTTTAAATGATCATCTCTGCAATGTCTTTAAGAGATATTTACTGTTCTGGAATGTGTATGGTTCTAACAAGGTTTAGAAAAATCTGGCTACATGTTTCATATTGTCTCGACACCAAACGTTACTCCTCAGTACTTATCATTCCAACTTAGTTTTCAGAAAGTCCTGTTTTTAGATCTCACCTCAGAGGCTCGTCATGTTGACTGATATTTCACAGGCTTTGTTTTGCAAGTTAAGCTTATACTTTTTCCTTCCATACGATAAACTCTAAGTATTTGTCATTTTGAAATATCTTATCTATGTACTGTTCTGTATCATAAAATTTTATACATGTGAGTACAAAACATGGAATTTCTGTTATGTTTCCAGTTATTGAAAACATTACCTCGCATATATACTTCCCAAGCGAGTTTGGTGACACGTTGCACATCACCAACCATATTTTGTAGAATCTCACGAAGTTCATTGTATTCTGGCCAGGACTGCACACTGTTCACCATGTTCTGTGGGAAGGAGTAATGCATTCATCATGAGAATTCACACAGAAGTATGCTCATATTATAAGCAGCAGCCGACATTCAAGTAGACACAGTCGATATTTACCATCCATACAGGGGAGTGAATGGCTGCACCCACGGTCTTGAAGAATTCTCTGCTTTCCATTTTCTGACCCATGAAGGGCGTCAAATCATCGAGGGGAAGAACAGCAATCACATCATCAATGAGTCCATAGAAACCGACACCCTTGCGAGTGGTATTTGTTGGTTGGTATGGAGGGTAGCCCAGGGTGTCATGAATTTGATTGACGATTGCATAAACGTCAACACCTTGATCATTGAAGTAACTGAAACACTAGAAAAGAGCAATTCAGCCACAATTTGAAACAGAACAAATATGTACTGCGCTAGATTGAGGCTTAAGGAACATACAGATAAAGGCACTCACGTCTTTATATTCCTGTAGTTGTTCAACAGTTTTATGAATCTTGGGGAATTCTTCAGACTGGATGTATGCAATGAATTCACGCACTTCTTCGTCATTGGCTAGGTAGTCCATGGCAATTTCGAGGACCTTGTCGGTTGGGAAATGTGCCATAAATTCTTTTACTTCATGCTTTAGGCTGCCAGGTTGTAGGGGCTTGCCTGTAATTTGATATGAATATGATGTAGCCTGAGTTCTTTTCAAACAGTTGAATATTTCATGGAATTCTCTTATTGCTATAATTATCACTTACCACAAACCAGTCCAAGGACTGCCAAAATGACGATTGGAAGTTTCATCTGCAAGAAAATCACAAGGTACACGCACTTAATAAGCAAGATAACATTCAGTACTCTATCTTCTTTTAAGTCTAGTAGCTTGGTAATTTTACTTGTATGAAACACACAATATTCTTTGTTTTATTTCCTAAAATTTAGATACATTAGACATACAGTCTATGCATAAGCTGTTCCCATCCAGATAATATTGGGTAGTTAATATAATGGTCTCTATATTTCCTCATAAATCTGCATGTGTTATTCCTCATCAATGTTTTCTTTTTGTGTGTTCTTGGTGTGGCATGATGAGATTACATTTCTATTTATACTTCTGTCTTTAAGTCCTCAAGTTTGGTGAGTAATTAAAATTGCAGATTTTCTTATTGCCTCTTTCTGAACACTTCATCCCAGAACCTTAAATGCATCTTTATGATTTTGACCAGTGCCATGTTACAAACTCCAAGTAACCAGACTGATTGCTGTAACAGGTTAAGTTTACAGAATGTTGTGATCTTGTCACATTTCCATAAGATATTCCTGGTAATCCCAAGTGGTGTCTCCATTTTGAAGGTTTTCTTCTGCTGTGAAGACAGAGGCATCATGTTCATCTGAACCACCGGTACCTATCTACCAAACTGCATATCTTGACATTCCATAAGACTGTATCTTAACATTCATTGTTCTGAGATTCTAAACTATCATATATTTTTCAGTAAACTTAATATTGCTGCTTTCATAATTCAGTTTAATTCCAGTTTTGCAGTCAGAATAGGAATTTATGCTGATATATTACTGCAGTAAAGAGCAACCATGAAGTCTTTAATCAACTTTATGTGTCATAAATGATTTGCAAAACAATATGTTGGGAAAATGGAACCAATTGAACCCTGACTTGTACTACCAAATCTTGATGATTCCAATCAGTGCACACTCATGATGGTTGTAAGTGTCATTGCCATTTATAAGATACAAAATTTTAATTTTCTTTTCAAATTAAACCCTTCCCCCATTTCCACTAACCACTCCACTGTTGTACACACAATTTTTTCCCAACAAACTGCACAATACACAGTTTTGATGCTCCCGTGTGTTTTGGCCACAAACCACAACCATATTCGGGGGGTTACAGTACTTGTGGATACATGCAGTGTATTATGTAAATTGTCACCTGGAAATTGTGAATTATACACATGTGGTGTAACTGTAAAATTAATTAACAATTATTAAACTTCTATTGTAATTATAATAAAAGCGTTACATTAAACTTTATGTATAAAGTCATATCCTGACGTTTTGTACAGTCAGATATTTCTTCAATTTGTGAAGAAGGTAAGATCTGAATTTTTGCAGAAGCTCACTGTATACAGCATGTATGAACATAATGTACCGTTGTTGCTATCATTACATGTCTCCTTATTCACAATTTTTATTATCGAAACATGATGCAGAACACTGCAAAGGGAATGATTATGACAGTAGAATTAAGTGTACTGTGATTGTTTATAATTTGTTTCAATCATTATTCCCGCACCTTCTAACAAATAAATTCCACTTGTATGATTTTGAAAGTGGAATTGTAAAAAAGGTTTTGTTTACACCAACATATAATGCTCTTTAACAATGCAACTGATACATCTGTGTGATAATATTGTTATTTCTGTTACACGTTGCGAGGCAAACTTGATTCCTGGGAATGGAAATTACTGATAATTTCCTCCCACTTTTTATAACCTTGTGAAATGATGTTATATCAATGAACATCGTTTTATGAAAGTTTCTATCCCCTGCAGATGACACAGTATGGAACACAACATGTGCAGCAAATGGCAGAAATGTCTTAATGAGCGAGAGTGTCAATAATTTTATTCGATTTTTGTGGACAAAATGTGTGATTATGTGAATGAATTTGTTGTAATTTGTGTTGTTAAACACACTGTATTGGTCTTCTGATTTTTCTAGCTGGTACAGTGTGTAGCTGAAGAGATAGCTGTAATGATATAACAGCAGAACTGTATCTGTGAGGTAACCAGTTTGAATCTTGAAAGATACTCTCTATCATTAGGTTTCCTTCACTTCATCCAAACATATGCCAGGGCACCTCATATAAGTCAGGACTTCTTATGTCTAAATTTCATACCAGTCAGTAATTTAACAGTCACCATACATTTCAACACTATATACCGTTAGTAGTGATAGAACTGTCAATTGATATAATGTAACAATAATCTTTATGCTTAAATATGTAGGTGAAAGAGATTACATAACAACAGATTTTATGATCTGTACTTTTGCAAAAGAATATTTGGGTTATCACATCAAGAAAAAGCAGATAGACTGGGTATGTGGCACGAATGGCAGACAGATGAGTTGAATAGTG
>Ga0268261_10002104_pt1 | contig 14159 bp, 8 predicted proteins | sample TergutNc150P1_FD_190353 | JGI IMG/M metagenome (GOLD analysis project Ga0268261, IMG submission 190353) | Nasutitermes corniger P1 segment gut microbial community from laboratory colony in Florida, USA - Nc150 P1 (SPAdes) (version 2) | ecosystem: Host-associated > Arthropoda: Insects > Digestive... | reverse complement strand
AGCGAGCAAAACGAAGAAAAGGAATGCACTACTCAGATATTAAAATATGGAAGGAAAAACGAAATCGGAGTCGGATCGGGAATTGCTATAGATATATAAGGGTGTATCAAAACGTTTCGAGACTAGCTTCATAGACCGCCAAACGATGGCAGTACGTGAATGAGTGCGCTGTGCTTGGGAGCAGGGAATGTCACCACTCAGCATGCCGAGTGACGTCGCTGTGTGAACATTGGGAGTTGCACAACACGAGTGTTTGTCACCACGTGTGTCTTTACATTTGTGATTTCACCATAGACGTGAAACTGGAGCAGACAGCAAACATCAAATTCTGCGTGAAAATCGGCAAAACTAGAGCGGAGACATTTGAAATGATACGACGTGCGTATAGAAACGAGGCCATTAGTCGTGCGAGGTGTTTCGAGTGGTACGCGCCCTTCAAGAGAGGCAGAATATTACTCGAAGACGACGAGAGTTTAGGGCGAACTTCTACGAGCTCAACACCTAAACATGTGGAAACAATTCAGCGGCTTGTGCATGAGGATCGTCGGAGAACCATTAAGGACATTGCTACAATCGTTAATGTGTCATATGGAAAAGTGCAGACAAGTGTTAAATCTGATTTGAACATGAACAGCGTTGGTGCAAAGTTCGTACCCAGGATTCTGACCCCCAAACAGAAAGAGCGACGTGTTGCAATTTGCCAAGAGCTTCGTCAGCGTGCCGTGGATGACCCATCTTTCATGTCGAGGGTCATCACTGGGGACGAGATTTGGGTATGTGTGTATGATCCTGAGGCTAAACAACAGTCTTCTCAATGGAAGAGCCCAGGATTCTCATGACCGAAGAAGGCGAGGCAGAGCCGCAGCGTGGAAAAGAGCAAGCTCATCGTGCTTTTTTCGACATTAGAGGGATTGTGCACCATGAATTTGTCCCCGAAGGCCAGACCGTGAACGCCGAGTTCTACTGTTAGGTTCTTTGCCGGCCGAGGGAGTACATTCGGCGGAAAAGACCTGAACTGTGGTGCGCGGGCAATTGGCTGCTCCATGATGACATTGCACCCTCTCACCGAGCTCTCGTAACGCGTGATTTTCTCGCCCACAAAGGCATATCACACTTCTGTATCCGCCTTATTCACCAGATTTGGCCCCTTACGACTTCTTCCTCTTCCCGAAGATGAAGCTGCAGCTAAAGGGTCGCCCCATTGACAGAGTGGAGGAGATCCAGCAGTAATCACAGAATGTTTTGGTACGCTTCGAGAACAGGACTTCCAGCATGCGTTCCAGCAATGGCAACGGCGCTGGGATCGATGTGTCGCTGCACAAGGGGACTATTTTGAAGGAGGTGCTGCCCAAACTTAAATGAAGTAAATACATTCTAGTCTATAGGTCCAGTCTCGGAACGTTTTGATACACCCTCGTATGTATGTATAAATATATATATATAGAATAAAATAACCCATCAAATGAACACAAACTCCACGACAGATGCTCAAATAATAGATAAAAAACGGCAATTGTTAAAGCACTAGAGGCAATAGATACAATAAAAATAAGCAACAACACACCAAGAACAATAATGATACATACTGATAGAAGGATAATCCTGGAGTCCCTCAAGAACATGAAGAATCGACATCAACAAATAGAAGAAATTAGGAAGAAGACTATTGCACCTGCGAAAGAAACCTAGGACATAGAATACACCTGGATAAAGGCACACACAGGAAACTATGAAAATGAGCTCGCTGACAAACCCGCTAAGGAGGCCGCTAGAAACAGAGACATATGCTAAACAAAATCCGAAAAGTGTAATAGAGCATCAAGAAAGAGAGAATAGCATAGAAAAGTCGCAACAACAGTGGGACAACACAACAAATGATTGGTATCTAAATAATTTTTTCCAAACTTTAAGGACAAGCGAAAGATGTAAATCAACTTAACTCCCAACTTCATGGCAACGGTAACAGCCCATGGAAAAACAGGATCATACCTACATTGATTTAAGATATTAGATTCTCCAACCCCCCTTGCACCAAGAGTAATCAAACAATGGTTAACCTTTTATATGACTGAAGCGAACTAAATAATGAAAGAAGAAAACATACCGCATATCACAAAAGAAGACAACTGGCCAATAAGGAAACGTGAATTAATGAACAAACACTTAAAAGAGTTCATTTATTTCACGAACTACTTAGACTATGAAAAATTATAAAGATCAATTGTGTAGAATCAGTGTGTCTTAATATTATGTATAGAAGTACACTGGTGCAATTAAATGTTGTTCCAATCAACGATATTCAACGATATAAACACCTCCGAACAAGATTAAGATCATCACACAACACACGAACAGCCACGGAATTAAGGGTATTGTGAAGTATATGTAAATACTGTATACAATTTCTCCAAGAATGTAGTATTATAAGTTGTAATGGAGCATGCTGCAAATAAATAAAAAACATACACACACAAATAATACACACATACACACACATATACATACATACATACAAACACAAATAAATAAACACACACATATGCATACATACATACATACATACATACATACATACATACATATATTCACACACAGAAACAATACCTACGTAAACACGCAATACATACGTAAATACACACACACACATACATATTTACATATGTTTGGTGGGCCCCAGAGCCATTCTGCATGTTTTGCCCCTGCCAGAACTCAAACCATAATTAGCTGATTATCCAGCTTGTATTTTAAACGCAATACAAACAGCTATGTGGCCATTTTGTATAGTAGTGGGAGATATGCTGAAACAGCAATACTATATCCACTTGTAAAAAAGTAATTCTTGGGATAATCTAGATAGCAGCATCAATTCATACCGCTATTCTAAAAACTGTATTACTTCTGTACAGAAGTTGCTTTCTTACCAAAACTTTCATACACTTTTAGCACACAGATTTAGTGAAAATGTGATTTAAGAATGTTCCTCCAGGGGTATAGTTTATACCAGCAGATCAGAGTGAAATATGTACAGTGTGACCAACTACTGACAACTGTTATCAACGTTCTCTTATTATCTGAATTGGATTTATGCTAATACTGTTTAATGTGAAATTGTTTACCAAATATTACAGTGTCACATCCAAAGACATGCAGTGTCAAGGAAAATTGAGATTTTTCAAAACATGTTGGCAATGCAAGTTCGTGTTTAATGTACATATGGTTGCAGAAAACTTTACCTTCTTTGTCACACAGTAACATTTAGGGGCCAAGTTCACTCATACAAATTTATACAAAGAAACAAGAAACCCTTTATATATTTCTTTAACCACTATATTTACTGCATTTTAAAGACATGCTGCATAGTCTCTGATTTATTTTCTACAAATAAGGTTTATTTAAGAATTTTATATTTTCTCTTCAAATAATACAAACTTTTTAATAAATGTTGGGCTCACTTGTTAATAACAACCCGTTCATTTATAAATTAATTTTACTGCATAACAGAATCAAACAAATCACGTTTATGTGTAATGTAATTATCGTTGCAAAAAACTTTACTATCTTTGTCACACAATTATTAACTTTTATGGGCCAAGTTCACTCATGCAAATTCGTACAAAGAAACAAGAAACTCTTTATATATTTCTTTAACCACAATATTTACTGCATTTTAAAGACATGCTGCATTGTGTCTGATTTATTTTACACAAATAAACATTTATTTCATAATTTATCCTTTTCTGTTCAAATAATACAAATTTTAATAAATGATGGACTCATATGTAAATACCAATTTTGTTCATTTATAAGTTAATTATGTGGCATAACAAAATCACACATGTACAAAACAATTTCTTACATTCATGTCAGTTCTAATTATTTGCAGGTTGCGAATATGTCATACAGTTACTTCACCCTCCTGCTGCAGATAATTAAATAATCAGAGAGTGTGTAAGTAGGCAGTTAGTGAGTTCAACTATTTTATGCTTCAGAACACGGACCATTACACATCTCTGTTCACATACATACATCTGTAATGGTCTCTTTGCAAATATTAGAGTGTTGAAGGATTGCAGCTCTTAACATTAATAGAAAGGGCACAAATAAAACAAAACAATATATAACAATAAAACAATAGCACTGTTATGTAACTTCCTTCTGGACAAAATCTGCTGTATGTGCTTTTACTGATGGTCTATTTGTCCAAGAAATGTATTTCATTTCACTTCTCTAAACAGTCACCTAATTAATGACTGTATTGTTCCTTTATCTCATTTTTTTTATATTCTCTGTGTGTGTTGGACACTTTCTTTCTTGCCTCCCACCCCTAAGGTTTCAAAAGTGTGATCAGTGTTATAAAATTTCACAGACTCTCAGCTTTCAATGTGTTTCTCTTGGTAGCTGCACAAAGTGTTTTTATGTTCAAATTTATGCTTTTATATTCTTCGCTGATTTTCTCCTGATATTCTCTTACTGCAGTCTGTGTCAGCATTTTTATAATAACTAGGAACCAGTACCAATGTGACAAAATACAAAACTGCATAAAATGTTCGGCGCCTAAAATTTCTTATAGACATTTTACAATTTTCAGCTTGAAATGTTGAAAACAGCTTAGAGACATCCCCAATAGCATGCAAATTAATGGATGCCTTACAGATACGAATATTTTTCATAACACACCAGGCATTTAATTCTGGTGTCAAATGAAGAAATTAAGATCTGATTACATCTGGGGAATGCGTGTCACCAATTGATTCAGTAACCCTTACCTTCCCATTTTATAACTAAGAATATGATTGAAGATTTTGGCTGTTTTTTTGTGTAGGTGTAAAACAATGGGATATGGAAAAATTATATACTCAAAAACAAAGAGTGCAGGATACTCTACAAGGTAAACTCGGTGCCATTGAATGTGACAGAGGGAATGTTGAAGTGCAGTGGAACAATATAAAGGAATGTGTCTTAGATACTCTCAGTGTTCTGGGTGTGGAAGTCGAGAAGAGAGCAAGAAAACCATGGATTACAAAGGAAATGATCAGTAAAATGGATGAAAGAAGGAGATGGAAGAATTTCAACACTGAAGAAGGCAGGAAGAACTACCGGAGGCTGAGGAACGTATTAAAAAGAGCCACAGATAATTCCAAAAAGGAATATCTTGAGAACATATGTAACGAAATCATGGAATTTCAAAAAACAGGGCGTTATGATTTGATGTACATGAAGACAAAAGAACTAGGCTGGAAGGAGACCCAAGGGATCCAAAATATTGGCATCGAAGACTCCCAAGGGAATAGAAAAGTAGAGCAAAGTCAAGTGCTGGAAATTTGGGAGAATTATATTACAGAACTACACGATCGACCTAATCGACCGGAAACCCTAGAAGTCGAACCTGAAGAGGAAGTAGGTGCAGACGAGAAGGGCTCATTCATTTTGCAAAGTGAAGTGGAAAAAGCCATCAAGGAAATGAGGAATAAGAAGGCTACAGGAGACGATGACGTACCTGGAGATGTGCTAAAATTATTGGGAGAAGGTGGTTCGAAAATAATGACAAAATTGATCAATACCATTTATGAAACTGGGGAGTGGCCCAAGGACTTCACGGAAGTTACAATGATTGCCTTAAAGTAGAATCCACAAACTACGAAATGCAGCGACCATCGCACAGTCAGCTTTATCGCACATACAGCGAAGATAGTAGCAAAAATACCTAGAAGAAAGATTGAAAAAAAATTGAGGATGTACTCGAAGAAGATCAGTTTGGATTTAGAAGAAGAAAAGAAACAAGGGATGCAATTGGGATGCTGAGAATAATATCAGAACGAAACTAGAAATAGATGAGGAACTAAATGCTTGCTTCATAGACTGGCAGAAGGCGTCTGACCGAGTAAACTGGACCAAATTAATGCAGATCATAAAGGAAACTGGTATTGACTGGCGTGAAAGAAGATTGATTAGCAACTTGTACATGGCTCAGAGTGTTAAAGTATGACTGAACCGAGGAGAGACAAGAAGTGTGAAGATTGGAAGAGGAGTTAGATAATGATGTTGTTTGTCACCAATTCTGTTCAACTTGTACAGCGAATGTCTTACCAAGGAAGCTTTGGAAGTGTTTGGAGACTTCAAAATAAACGGGCAAATCATTCACACTGTGAAATAAGCAGATGACCTTGTGTTACTGGCTAAGTAAGAAAAGGTGCTATAGGACATGATCCATATACTAATTGAAATTGGAAGATGCTGTGGAATGGAAATGAATGTGGGAAAAACAAAAGTAATGAGAATTTCAAGACCACTGTCACCAGTAAAAATTATGATAAACCAAAAACCACTAGAGAATGTAGAATCTTTTAAATATTTGGTAGCATTTTAACGATTGACGGAAGATGTACTTGTGAAGTTAAGTGTAGGATTGCTATGGCTAAAGCTGCATTCAACAAGAAGAGGACTCTTTTTACTAGCACAATGGACGTGGAATTGAGGAAGATGCTAGTGAAATGCTGCGTTTGGAGCATAGCTTTATATGGTGCTGAAATTTGGACGCTTCGGGCAGTAGATCAGAAACACCTGGAAAGTTTTGAAATTTGGTGCTGGAGAAGGATGAAAAAAGTCAGTTGGACTGATCATGTGAGAAATGAAGATATATTACTTAGAGTCAAGGAGCAGAGAAATATCCTACATGAAATACTTAAACGGAAGGCGAACTGGAAAGGTCACATTTTACGTAGAAACTGCCTTCTACAACGGGTTACTGAAGGAAAGATACAAGGGGGGATAGAAGTGACAGGAAGACAAGGAAGAAGATGTAGGAAGCTATTGGATGACCTTAAGGGAAGGAGAGGATAATCTCATTTGAAAGAGGAAAATCTGGATCGCAGTATGTGGAGAGCTCGCTTTGGAAGAGGCTTTGGACCTGTCGTAAGACAGACTGCTAAATGAATGAATGAGGTGTGAAACCTGTTTTCTTCTCTTAGGGGAAAGGCATAAATATTTCAGTAGAATTTGCATAGGACAGTGTTTGGACTAAGGAGCATGTCAGCTGGCAGGACTACAGGGCTGCAGGACTGCATTTCTTATAGAAATTTTGAGAAAATTAAATTAAGTATTTTCAATTGAAGTCCTACAGAAAACGTTTATTCACATATTAGTTTAATTTTTCAAGCTGCTGCCATCCTGGAAATATTGATCCTGCTTGGAATGAAAACAGACTAAAAATGGTAGGCCAAACAAAACTGCATGATTAGGAATTTCATGATCTCTAGTCTGCAAATTTGTTAGATGAACCAATCAAAGATAAGATGAACAGGAGACGTGACACATATCAGAGATGAGAAATACAGTGACAAACCCTTAGACGACATTGCTCAAGAAGTTTCCCACCCACGACTTTACAATAACTTAGTATCAAAATTTTCATGATATGATGAGTTTTTCGTCAATTTCACGTGTTTCCACATCAAAATCCAAATAATTCTCGCATTTACAATAAATACCAACACACAATATAAATACAATGCTCTCAGTTCATAACTATTAAACCTGAAGACTGTTTTAATACAGATGAGAGATACAAAAATGTAATTGAATATTAACACATGAAAAAGTGTAGCAGGAAACAACGTCACATTCTGACTGCTCTGCCATCAATTTCCACATACGCATTTCACGGCATGACACAGCATCATGGCATGTGTGTTCTATAACACCAACAAACAAGAGTTTAATAGATCATGTTATGACTTTAACTGTTTAACTTCATCTCAGTATTTTGAATTATTCTGTGTGCAAAACTTACACATTTTGTGTTCACTTCAAAGTGCTTACCTGTGTACAGATATCAACCTAGACAGCCACTAATTACCGAACATGTGATGCAGCATAACTGCTGAATCAAAAACTGACATAAAGCATAAGCTGCTGTCAGATCAAAAAAGGCCGATATTACAAATTGTTCACTAATCAATAACTTCCTCCCAAAAAAATCAATTTATAATTATGCATTTGTGTAAGCCGAAAATACGAGACTTAGCACTCAGTGTGTAAGTGAAAAGTTCTATGGGAGAAAAGTAAAACATAAAAATATAGTGAAGTAGAATTGGTATTTACTGAATGCAATCATCACTTAATAATTGTGTCTGTAAAAAAGAATATTGTCATGTGTTCAAGAGAGTGTCAAAATCACTAGAGAAGAGAAGACCTGAGATTTAGTTTGATAGTGAAATGAATCCTTTAATTTTCAGTAAACTAATGTTAATATGAATATATATTTACAAATGTACTTTACAATGTTACCCTGTTGTGACTCCTTCCTGCTTAATAGACCTATTCTGTTGAATTTTTCCCATCAGTTCTTAAGACCTTTTCACTGTATGTACAGAATTGCGGTTAAGAAACCTTAAAAGCAGCAGCCACTTGAAAGAATAGGGAATTGAACTTAATATAATCCTAAAATGGAATATAAATTATGACTTCAATTGACAGTCAGAACACAGCCACTATATGTTTTTCTTATTTATTTGTCAGAGTGACTACATATTTCGGCAGTCATTAGGCCATCATAAGGTCACAAGTATAGCATATAATAGAGGGAGCTAGACACTGTAACACGAAAAAAGTATAAAATCTAAATCCATAGTCTAAAATTACAACGGGATCCCGCTGTCGTCATTACGTGTAGGTGTATTACAATCTGTATAAAATTCTTATAGATATGTAAAAATATACATAAAATGTTGTGGATCGGCCGTGTTGGGGTCTTCTTACTCTTGTTGGTAATTGTACGCTGTCATTTAGGTGACACAACGTTTGGACGTAATAAGGCTGGTTGGATTACTTAAGTTGATTATTTCCCTATGGTCTGCTGACATTATATACGTATAAACATGTATGTTTTTGATCACACCGGTGTTGGGAGGTCGCCTACTGCCAGTTATTGTGTTGTTTCTAGTAGATATTACCAAGTTTATTTAGATGTGTGGAGATCCGCTGTACTGGATTCTTGCTATTATTCTGTTAACGTTGAACTGCCTTATTAGTAGTCGGGTCTGATACAGGCTTCCATAGTTATGGTCGTGGGTCCTTTCTTTCTTAAGTATCCTGTGGGGAATAGCGTAATGTAAGTGTGGCATATGGTTGAATACAATTCATTGTGTAACTGAGAGCGGTACTTACTCGTAATATACTTGAGACCTGATGATGGCCTAATGAGGGCCGAAACATGTAGTCACTCTGACAAATAAAAAAGAACAACATATAGTGGTTGTGTTCTGACTGTCAATTGAAATCATAATTTATACTTCAAACACAACGGGGATGAACCACCTGAAGAACACTAAAATGGAAGGTAAACTATGGCCAGTGGGGACTATTATAAACGCAATAATAACTCCTTCATACCATACAAAAGTTTCTTGTTAAATAATTATAACACAATGTTGAGACTCTCAGTAGTTTGTTTCAAACAAGAAGAACCCACAGTCCATCTAAGACATGTTTTTGAACTGTTATCTTCAGGAATTAGGTATTGTAACAGTACTGTCTTCACATTTGGTGTTACCTATTCGTATATTTAGGAAGAACATTGTTGCATTCACGTGTACAAAAATATGTATGTAAATATGAATATATAACAAATAAAATACCAGAACACATGTGGATTGTCATGCCTGTTTATTCACTGTATGTATGAGGTCCCTGTAGCAAGTCAAGAGACCAGAACATGTACCAATAATTGTGTCGTTGCGCGGAGGTGGCGCAGATCCCAGCTGTAATTCTAGATTAGCAATAAAATGTGATATAAACTAATGTGCAATTTATACTTGATAACATGTAAATGAGAGATCAAACATAATTAGGTGAGAACAAAAATGCAAAACAAAAGCCGGCAAAACAGTGTTTCATGTGATCCACCCTTATGTAATTCTAGGAAACGATATATAGTTAAATTTGTGGAGAATGTATTACATAACCAATGAGCTCAAATAAATGTATGAGAAATAATGTACCCACACGCACATTTAAGATGCAAATCATGCATGGTAAATGAACAAGAATAAAAATGGATAACACAACACGCCTGCAGACGTATGCTTGTGAATAGGAAACTGTAACAGCGCAGCTCCGGGCCCCTGTCATGAATGCATGACATAAAATAACTCCCATTCGTTAATGGCCAATGGCAACCAAACTGACATCGTTTCTAGGCAATACAATTGGAGTGAAAGATGTGGGTTTTCTGGAAATTCCTTCGAATGGAAGCCGAGATAATGCCGCGAAGGTACTTTGTTTTCCATGTAAACCGCCCCTAATTATCGGCCCATTGCAACCAACCTCACAGCGTTTATAGACACTGTACCCATTGTGATATTAGTGGAGTTTCAGCATAATCCATCGAACGAAAGCCGACACATTACCGTGAAGGTACACTGTTCTGCCTATAGAGTTCATTACTTTATTGGCAGACTCCCAGCGAACTGACGCCATTTCTAGGCAATGCGCATTACATGTTAAATGTGGCATTTAAGAGATAGACTCTCGAATGAAAGTGAAGGGACTCTGTTCTGCAAATAATGTACCCTTCATTATTGGTCGACTGTAACCAAACTGACATCTTTTGTTGGCAATATGCGTGGAGTGTTAGGTGTGGACTTTAAAAAAAAACCTCCAATGGAAACTTAGACATTGTTTTGAAGGTATTTACTTCTACAAGCAAAGTGCCCTTCATTATCGGCCGACTGCAGTTCAGTACAAGTAGTTTAGAGGCAATGCACGTAGAATGCTTGATGTGGAGTTTCAGAAAATTGTCTCGAATTGAAGCTGAGATACTTCCCTAAAATAACGTGTTCTTCATCAGTGGCCGATGACAAAGTGAGGCCTTTTGTAGGCAATGCGCGAATAGTGACAAGGGTGGAGTTTCAGGAAGATCCCTCGGATCATAGCCGAGATATTGCCGTAAATATTCTTTGTTCAACCAACAACGTTCCCATTGTTGCTGACTGATTACAAAAAAAGAATGGTACTGCTTGTAAGTAATGCACATACAAGGTTAGTTGTGGAGTGTCAAGAAAATTCCTCCAATAGAAAATAGATACTGCCGTAAGGGTACTTTTCTCCAAGTAAACACCCCTTCCATACTGGCCGATCACCACCAGATTTACATTACTTGTAAACAATCCTCGTAAAGGGCTATGCGTGGGATATTATAAAAATCCCACGAAGGAAAAGACAAGACACTGCCGTCAGATTACAATATTCAATTAGTAAACTGCAATTCCGCATTGGCCGATGGCAATCAAACTGAATTCGCTTGGAGGCAATGCGTGTAGAATGCGAATTGTGGACTTTGAGTAAAACCCCTCGAACTGAAGCCGAGATACTGCAATGAAGTTACTTGCCCTCCAAGTAAAGTGTCCTTCATTACTGACCGATAGCCACAAAAATGACACCGTTTGTAGGCAATGCACCTAGTCTAGTGTCAGGAAAATCCATCGAATGAAAGCAGAGATATTGCTGGAAGGTACTTCATTATTGACCGATCTCAGTTGAAGTGACACAGTTGTTAGGCAATCCCCGTATAATGCTAGGTGTGGTTTTTCAAGAAAGTCCCTCGAATGGGATTCCAGACACTTCCGTGAAGGTAAAATTTTCTACGAGTAAAGTGCCCTTCATTTTTGGTCAATCGTACCCAAGCAGACAATAATTGTAAGCAATGTGTCTAGTGTTCTAGGTGGGGTGTTTCAGGAAAATTGCTGAAATGGAAACCTTGATACTGCCGTGAAGGTACTTTATACTACAAGTAAAGAGCCCTTTATTATTGTCCTGTCACAAACAACCAGACACCTTCTGTGGACAATGCTAGTACATTACTAGGTGCAGAGTTTATGGAAAGGCCCTCGAATGGAAGTCCATATAAGCCGTGCAGATTATTTATTTCCCAATAATTTGCCCGTTACTATTGGCCAATCGTAACTAAACTACAGTTGTTTTAGGCAATGTGCCTAGAATGGTATGGTAGGACTTCCAGGAAATACCTGTAATACAATGCAATATACCGTCGTTATGGTATTTTGTTCTCTAAGTAATATGTCTTCGTAGAGTGCTAGATTTGGGTTTTAAGGAACATCGCTCAAATCGAAGTCGAGATACTATTGTGAGTGTACTTTTTACTCCAATGAATTTGTTCTTTATTTCTGGCCTATCGCTAACAAAGTGACATGCTTTTTAGGCAATACTCGTACAGTGTTGGAAGTGGATTTTCAGGAAAATGCCTCGAAAAGAAGCCGAGATATTGCGGTTTGGTTGTTATGTTTTCCATGTAAAGTCCCATTTGTTATTGGCCGATCGCAACGAAGCTCACGTCGTAAGTAGGAAATAAACGTATAGTTATAGGTGTGGAATTTCAGGAAATCCCTAGAATGGAAACAGAGATAGTACCGTGATAATACTTTATTCTGCAAGCAAAATTCCTGGGAAATTTTGCCCTTGACGTGAAGCCATACAGTAACAAGTGTCATCCTCAAAATCTACAACACTTCTGGATTTTATTTAAAATGTTTTAACTACTACTTTATGTGTATAATATTCTTTTATTGGGAATAATGAATATTTTATGTGTTTTATCTTATTAACTGAGAAGAAGTGACTTCTTCCATATAATTTTCCAATTAAGTTCTTGTGTATCTACCTGATGATGGCGAGGAATACAACGTCCGAAACATGTTTATAAAAGTAAATAAAAGAAAGTAAAGTGTTCGGGTGTTGCGTTTGTTTGGATAATGTAAGGAAATTAACTAGTACTACGAGATGAGGTTACATAAAATTCTGGGCAGCATCCCTACTGCACTTGGAGGGGTGTTTCTAAAAATACACATCTGGCATTTCGCGTACATTCCTTACAAGGAATGTTAGGTTTTGGTGCTGTTGATCACTAAGAGCACTTTAACAGAAAAGAGTTGTGTTTTCTCGGCTGTATCTCAGCTTCGATTGAAATAATTTTCCAAAAAACTTATACCTGACACTCCACCCACATTCTCTAGAAAAGCTGTAAGTTTTGTTACGAATGGAAAATACTTGAGGGCACTTTAGGTGAAGACCAAAACGCCTTTTCAGATGCATTCCGTTCCCCGTTTAAGTGAATTTCCTGAAAATTAATATTTGTCAGTCAGTTCAAATTCGCTACCAACTACGTTAATGTTGGGTAAGACCGCTGTATACTTAAGGGCACTCAGCTTTAAGAGGAGCAAATTTTGTATGTCGGCTTCCACTGGAGTGTTTTTCCTACAAACTGAAAGCAGACACTCCACTCACATTTGCCACAAAAGTTGTTGAACACGATTAATATTCAAGGAAAAGGTGTTTCAAAAATATGTACCTTCTCGACTCTACCTGGGCTTCCAGCAGAGAAATTTTCGTTAAAATCCAAATGTGGCACTTACGCACGTCAAATATGCATGCCCTTAATTATTGTCACATCGTAACGAAATGTACTACTTGTGTACAATTTCAAATGCAGGTGTATATATATATATATGCGTTCCTCTGTGTGTGTGTGTGTGTCACAATTATTTATGACACACCATATTAAACACGAAGCCAAATTCAAACGAAAACTGAATCCGAATATGGGCCGGGATAGCTCAGTCGATATAGTGCTTTGATATGGGCTGAACGGTACGGGGATCGAATCAGTCTGCTTCGAGACACGGAGGAGGAAGGTAGCTGCGACGAGCTGTCGAACAGTGAGTGTAGCTAGTGTAGCGTGCATCGAGGTAGAGTGGTGCAGTATTGTGTTTACTAATATTGGTGAAGTGAACCTTGGTGAATCGTTAGGCAAAGTGAGTGACGCATAGAAGGAGAGGATGACCGAGAGGGAAAACACGACAGTATGTACATTTGATTCACAAAGTCCTAGAATTACAGCCTATGACATCCATGAATGGATACGTGAAACGATGCATTCAGAAGGGACAGATGTGGCCATGGTACAAGTAGATGGGCCAAGACGACAAGTGTATATAAAGTTCAAAGAATACGGAAGAATGCAAGAGACACTCATTTCAACAAACGGACAGGGGGAATTGCGCCATTCGAACGGGGTCATCTCAAAGGTAAGAATAGAAGCAGCCGGCCTGGGAATATGGCGATTGAGGATCGCAAATCTCCCCCCC
>Ga0268261_10002103_pt1 | contig 14159 bp, 10 predicted proteins | sample TergutNc150P1_FD_190353 | JGI IMG/M metagenome (GOLD analysis project Ga0268261, IMG submission 190353) | Nasutitermes corniger P1 segment gut microbial community from laboratory colony in Florida, USA - Nc150 P1 (SPAdes) (version 2) | ecosystem: Host-associated > Arthropoda: Insects >... | reverse complement strand
CAGCTTCTGAAGCTCACTGTCTGGTATATCCATCTTCCATGATGCCAGCTTCTGAAGCTCACTGTCTGGTATATCCATCTTCCATGATGCCAGCTTCTGAAGCTCACTGTCTGGTATATCCATCTTCCATGATGCCAGCTTCTGAAGCTCACTGTCTGGTATATCCATCTTCAAATGATCGATCTTTCGGCAACGAAATTTCCCGTGTTTTATCTTACTGAATAATTAAAAAATAATTTCACGTGTTCGTGGTACGCGAGGTGGTCTGTAATCTAATAACTTTCTTAACTTAAAAAGTGCTACATTTTCTATGCCTTAGAGTATTAGATTATACTTCCTGTAATTTTGTACGGAAGGACAAACGTTTCAGATTCCAAAAGTCAGACACCAGGGAAGCTATATCTCGCACTTACTCTTGTGTCGTTCTCATTTCCTGTCTAACCGTCTTCCCTGTTGTACAAGGGAGAGAAGGGCGTATAATTTAATTGAGAGCAAGCTAACTTGAATACTGGGTTAGCGTTAGGAACTGCGGCCTCAAGAGAAAAGAGGAGGAATTGGCATTCCCAGTTCTCCCGCACTTTGTATTCCTAGACAAAAAGCACGTAGCAACGCAGAATTACGTTGCGTGCCCTGGACTGTCGTGCGTGTTTTGGACCGACATGGTAAAGAAACGTAAAGAGGTCCACAATCAATAGCGTGTATACTTCATAACTGTCTGATCGAAGACATGGTGCCGGGGTTAAAGTTTTATGATGTCAGATATTCATTGGCATTAAAATGTCATCAGTGTTCGTGGTGTACTCGCAGACTTTCTCGGCCTCGTGAAATCACTGTCTTATCACAGATCGATATGCCTGAGAAACTCGAAGTTCCAAAGGCGGTGATTTTTGTCTTGTTTAACCCTTTAAACGCTGAATTAAGTCCCTTCTGCCATTTGCTGGCATTACTAGGAGCTCACCATATTCTCCACGTTAGCAGGATGAGGGTTGAACGCCGAGTTAAATCCCATCTGCCATCTGCTGGCATTATTAGGAACTCACCACATTCTCCACGTTTGCAGGATAAGGGTTAAAACACTCTTAGTTGCTGCGAATTTATAGCGTTGGTAATGGATTAATGAGTACGGACCGCTGGCGGAATAATACTGACAGGGGAAACGTAAGTACTCGGAGATAAACCTGTCCCAGTGCCACTTTGTCCACCACAAATCCCACGTGGATTGGCCTGGGATCGAACCCGGGTCTTCGCAGTGAGCCTTGGAACGGCCTTAAAACGGTGATTATGACTCAAGTCTTGTGTTATATAACACCGTGTAGATTGGTAAATTGTTACAGACGCTTCGAAGGATTATGCTGCCTCCATCTTCATGGGTTGAGAGGTTCAAAAAGAGTATATGCACTGAGGAAATACGTGGCTTCCTGTATTGTGCAGGAAAACTCAGTCGCATTTCCCTAAATGTATATCTGTGCTGACCAGAATACTGAAGAGAAAAAATAGCATATTTAAGTTTTTTTTGTTACCTTTGTAATTTAACATAAGCAATATTCTCACAATGTATGACAGATTTCACTTGAAATACCCTGTGTGTTGAAAACGAAAGTTTGTCCCTGTCACGCCATAAATGTATCTGGGGGTGTGAAATTTTAGAGCCACCTTCTTAATTTTGACATTCGGTAGAGGTGAATGTTCATCTTCACATCCCACGTGCCTTATCCTCTGGAAAAAAAGCCTCCGGTGCCCACTAAGTATTAGTCTCTGCGGACCTTAGGTTTGTTCAGTGTTAATAAAGGTCCAACTCGATGCAACAGTATGTAGACATTTATTCTCTGTCACGTTACTCTACATGTTTCGGGTGTCATGCACCCATCATCAGGCCACCCGGATCAGGCCACGGAGGAAGGAAGAAACGGTACCATTACGTGACATGACGTACACCAGAGGTAGCAGATACAGTTTTTAGTAATCCTGATGATGGGTGCGTGACACCCGAAACATGTAGAGTGACGTGACAGAGAATAAATGTCTACATACTGTTGCATCGAGTTGGACCTTTATTAACATTGAATCATGATGCACGGATCCATGTGTTAAAAAAAAAAAAAAAACTTAGGTTTGTTGTAGACGTCTGGGGGAAAATAAAAATTACTTACCCTGACGGGAATCGAACCACAAGTTATCGGGCGTCCAGCCCCTAGCCTAGTTACTACACTGCTGGAGCCTGTTAAAGAGGAATGTTAAGTTGCTGCTTCGTTAGTGCGAATTAAGTAAAGACTTCTTTCTCATTGTTACAACAGAGAATATCGTGTGTTAAGGTATCTAAACAAAATATATAGTGAGGATTGACATGGTCGTTTGAAGTGGCCTCGGTTTGGAGCGGTTCGGTCTTAGTGTGGTCGATTAATTGACGGAAACCTACCCAGGTCTTCATCCCCCTACCCCGCCGCCAAGCAGTCCGCTTGTACGAGTTATCTCTCCTACCTCATTCCACTTTATCTCTGATAGACGAAGCTCTTCATAAGGGTGGCTGAAAGGTGGGGGTGGGTATGCCATGACCCGGAGCACAGCGAGGATTTTGAATCTCACTCGTAGATGTATAAAGGGCCTAAGTAATACAATAGCTGTCCTTCACCCCTTTAAAGCCTAGTGGTTACTTTATGTACTACAAGGTTTAACATTAAAAAATTATACGTTCTGTCCACGCAGTATTTATGTGTTTTGTACGGATCTCAGAAAAAACAGCGACTATTTCCCTATGCAGCATTAACTGACTGGTTTTTATGACCGAAACGGAGTGTGTTTACTGCACAGTACAAGCTGAATATTTTAGTATAAGTGCGGCTAATTTTAGTCTTAAAATGCGTAGTTTATAATTAATTTATGTGGTAAATAAAATGAGGTGAATGCAGGTCAAATTCCAAATTTAAGTTTTCCGCTCTGTACAGTAGTGTTTGGATTTACGCTTCAGTGTAATAACCCCAGTCTGGATAGGCAGAGCGGACCTGAAGGAAGTTGCCAGACTCGAAGGGTATATTAATCAAAGCTTGCACTTAACAGTTTGAGTTCGTAAGCTGTAATCGAACGTTGGGTGTATCCCAAGCATTTGCCTTTTCCCAGTCTGTCTTCCCATATCCTGATATCGACTTAACGATTATTTTCAGTTTCCTCCCAGCGATTGGATTTTTTCGTTAATTTTTTCCAGTATTTTGGCCGCTGCACTAGTTTGGGCTTTCCTGAGCTTTTGGTTTTACATGCATTTAACAACAAAGTAGAGATATTTTTCCAGTTTTGTTTCCTAAAGTTGAAAATTGTTACACTTTTTCTTTAACAGAATATTTCTACAGCGTGAGGGAAGGACAGACGGACGGACGGATGTGGTTTATTGTTACTGTTACCATTATTACTAGCGTTGTATTTACATGGTATTAGTTTGTAAAGTTGGTCTTCATTGTGGACTCTGTTCTTTCGCAGTTCTGTAATTCATTTCCACCTCGTCAAGATACACAATTCGCCGTGCTGCTGCGGCAACTTCTCCTGCAGTCTGTGTGACACGTAATATAAGAAGCAGGCGTTACTTTCCATAACTCCTTAGGGGGAGCGCATAATTGTAGACCAATGGGACACGTAACGTGGTTTGATAGGAATCTGAAATACTGCATACGAGATGAGAAGAATTTCCAGTCCCAAAAATGTTAGCGCTATCTGGTTATTACTGTTATATTACAGTTCTAACACTATAGTCGCTTCTTAAGGCAGCATTTGAAGTATGAAGCTTTCATTGCTCTAAGACTGAGATTTTTGCTTATGGTTTGTGAAACTGTGTAGTCTAGTATGTGATTAGCGTTTCATAGAAAAGCGCTGCCTCCATCTTCAGGGTAGAAATGAAGATGGAGTGAGCAGGTTGTTCTGAAACTTTGGTAGCCACCGTTAAGTCCACAGACTTCCACATTCTAATTACGTCAACCATTTGTTCATAATCGTCACAACAAAACCTCTTAACTGAAGTTTACTTGAAGTCAGCCAAATTCTGTATTTATTTACTTATTTATTTATTGATTAACTAAGTCGCGCTGTATATTACTGCTTTTTTTTCGCTTGTTTGTGTTTTTCTTCTTACTTCTATTCTCCATCTTTGTTTCAACAAGGATGTACGTATGTAATTTTGTCGAGTCAGCTAAACTATTTCCTTTCATTTCACTCGTATTTATTAATCACTGGCTATCTTTCTTCTTCTTTTTTTTCTTGCATTGTTTTTCCGCTGCTCCTTCATCTAAAGGAATCCTGTTGCCTGTGTCACCTGTGCATCCATTTCATTCTCAACCAGTCACAGTGGTTAACAGTTCTATGCCTCTTTCAGCTGTTCATGATCGACAACTGTGCTGACGATTGGCGGATCGCAATGACGTGGCAGAGGATGTCTCAGATCGCTCTGGAGTTGAGTATCTGCGCGGTGCACCCAATTCCGGGCGAGTACTACTTCCTGTGGACCACAAAGCTGGCCAACAAAGGCGGTGACATGGGCTCGACGTGGGTACCATACGATGTGACGTTGTCCCTACCCATGTTCCTCCGTCTCTACCTCATCTGCAGAGTCATGCTTCTTCACAGTAAACTGTTCACTGACGCTTCGTCCAGGAGTATTGGTGCTCTCAATCGCATCAACTTTAACACAAGATTTGTGCTCAAGACCCTCATGACTATTTGCCCTGGCACTGTATTGCTGGTTTTTATGGTTTCCTTATGGATCATCGCCAGCTGGACGCTGAGGCAATGTGAAAGGTAAGGTCACTCTCGTGTCATCCTTACATTATAAATACCCTCAAAGTATCAATACTTGACACAATGCAGAAACAACCACCAAGTAAGACAAAACATGAACCTCTCTAGGCACCTTTTTTTCCAAAAATTCTGAGCACACTTCAGGGTACATTCAAAGTGAAAGTAAATTTGTCCCTGTACGTGCCATGATATAGTACAATGAAATTCTGTATAGCTCCACTCATTCTTAACCTTAGCTACAGGTGAAGTGGTCAACTTCACGCTCCGGTTGATTTACTCCCGGATAGAGAACCCCTGGTACCCTTTTAGTAGGAAGCTGGCTGGGTCCCAGTACTGCTTCTAACTTTTTTGAGAAAATGTAAACCCCTTAATCCTGCCGGTATAGTAGCAGCGATTCATATGAATTTCGTCACGTAAAATAGACACTACACCAGTTGAGCTGTTCAGGCTACCGTATTTGGGATAGAACTACCCAACTTTCCGAGATATTTTGTTTCCTGTCACGAAGATGAAAATTGACATTGAAATTTACTGTGTCCAACACTCAGTTTTATCATTGCGGAACACTACCGAATTTCATGGCGAGTTTAGTATTCTGCTGAAAGAGTGGGGATTCAGGGTAGCTCAGTGGGTATAGTGGCTTTTATGCATGCTGGAAGATGCGGGGTCTAAATTCTGGTAGAGTTTGTTTATCCTTCAAAGCTTCCAAATCGGCTGTGTGTTCCGCTGTTTCCTCCCTGATGGGTACCGGGGACCTTTCCGGAGAAAAGCAGCTAGGGCGTGACGCTCACCGCTCACCTCGCACCTAGTACCAAGGTTAAGACCGGGTGAAGCTCCACCTCTACCTCCTACCCCTCCATGTGTCATCATGGTACGTGCAGAAGCAACTAGAACTCTTTTGTCTTCCCAAGAGGAATATTTAACCTTGCTGCTAGACTCTGAGTAGGAGGGGACAGTTGGCATATTAAAAATTGCATTTGTCATAATAACTGAGATATTGTTTCCCATATAAGTGGGTATATAATGTTACAGATTGCGAGATTTTACGTTCTCACACCGGCGTCGATGAAGATTTTTCAATATTTTCTGCATTTTGGAAGATCTTGGTGCTTCCATCTTCAGTGTATGTAATTAGACTGCGTTGGTCTCTACATACCTGAAGATAGAAGCTGCAAGGTGTTCCGAAACGCCTGTAACTATTTGCCAGTCCACATTTGTATTCATGCTGCAAATTTGTGCATTGTGGAACTATAGTTTCTGTGTAGTTCTCTTATAGGTGGTATTGCCTGTTTCCGAACGACTGTGTACTGAATCAGATTCGGAAAGCCCAAGTTTGAATGCAGGTAGTTCGCAACACATCGTGTTAATAAAGTGATGTGATTGCATTATGCGTGTGCTGTAACAGCTTAATTGATGTGACCACGTGCGGTGTGACACTCACACGTGTGTTTCGGTTGGAGTTTTGTGTTTCAAGTTACAGCAAATGGAGCTGTGCTGTGCTGATGAATACAAACGTGCGTAAACTAAAAGTTAAAGATGCGAGCGTTAATGTTTCTGCCGCTTTTAATCAACCCCAGTACTCCACTTTCCATATACAACACAACCTTTCCTTCAACGTAGTTTCCAAGGCTAATGTCGGTTGTTACGACCAGTAATGGGTTGTGCAAACTCCATTATCATATTAAATTTACAAACTTTGTTCTCTCTTTTTTCCGAATAAACTTTTATTTACATTTAAGACATAATATCCATCTGTAGTTGGATATTACTTTTTAAAAAATGTGCTAAATTTATACTATAATACCCACTCAGTTTTTTCAATTTATATTTACATTGTGATTCAGTTCCCTGTCTCGGCTTGTATATCCAGGTAGAACGCTGGTTTGTTCCTTATATTCCCAATTTAATTGTAGATACAAGCGATTCAGAACTTACTAAATCGAGCAGAATTGTCAACTATTATGCAATGTTAATTGCTGTGGTATCAAACGCCATTCATATTGCACCTACAGCAATTTGCATATTATAAGACAAACACGCGGCTGCTACAGAAGCCACCGTCAAATTACATGTATATTGTATGCTTTCTTGTGGGTAATTCCCCGGCGTCTGAATTTTATATGCCGACGTTTCGGAACACTCTGTTTCATCTTCACGGGCGGATAGTTATGAAGAATATGTAAACATATAAAATTTAGACGCCGGGGAATTACCCAGAAGAAAGCATACAACATTAAGAACAGGCGAAAGTTTGAAATCAAGAAAGTACATGTACTTTGAAAACATGCATTTTAGAAATACGAGTTGAGTTGTTTTTCTGTGACTTGAATCTGTTGTACTTATGGCCATAGTAAGAAGGGTTTTCAATTGGTAAGGTTTCCCAGGTCATAGAAATTAAGTAAGGAGTCGTTACGGCATTATCTGTGGCTCATGTCTTCCACTGAGATACCATTAGCTCTCAACATAGACCTCCTGCACCTCCATGTATTTGACCCAAAGAGGAATGAGTTCAAAAATTCCGTCGCGGTATTTACCGGCCTCTTCCGTTCGCAACAACTAATGAACAGCCATTTCCACTTCCCAACTGTTGTAGAATCATCGATCTCCCAAGTGTTGCTACAACAGCCCATACAATATGGCGGGTGGTCCAGAAGTTGTCGGTGACACGACTGCAGCAGTTGCTGTGTGGGTTGCATTGTCATGCTGGAGGATCACACATCGCGAGAGATCATTTGTTTGGATCGGTGAAGCAACACTTAGAAGGCTGCCGATTGAACAGTAATGAGGAAGTGGAAATGGTTGTTTGTGACTGGTTGCTAAGTACAATAGCCCAATTTCTAATTCGATTCAAAATTTAAACTCATACCAAGATGGGGCAAATGCATCAGTTTATTAGGGAAACAGTGATAATTAATTGGAACGACTTTTCATTTAATTTTTATTACCTGGGGAACCTTACTCCTTGAATATCCGCCTTATGTCTTCAGAAATAAGGAGGGCGAGTTACAAGAAAGTGCGGCTCATTTATAACTACATTTAAATTTAGTCCTAATAACAAAAAATTAATTTATTATTGACGTAATAAGCACTATCTTTATCATAATTAAGAGTTTACTTTTTCTTTGTTAAACATAAATCAAAATTGTATCTGTTAAAAGCTTATAAATACACATGATACTGACACTACAACATGTTTATATTACACTGCCATGTACATTTGACACTTTATATTCTACCTCCAGATACATTTCGCACTTTATGTATTACTTCCATGTACATTTGACATTCTATATTACACTACCGTGCACATTTGACACTATACGAGGGCAGTCCATAATGAAACCGATTTTTTTTAAATTTATTGCTTCACATACAACTTAATCAAACTTGTTTACTTCAGAGTACTCCCCTCCACTCTTGATACACCGCTCCCAACGTTTTTTGCAGTTCTGGAACGCGTCCTGGAACGTGTTTTGCGGGATGGCGCGAAGGTCCCGTGTCGAATTTTCTTCTATCTCCTCTACCGTCTGAAATCGGTGACCTTTTAGTGAGGACTTCAACTTCGGGACCAAGTAAAAGTCCGCAGGGGCCAAATCTGGAAAGTAGTGTGGCATTGGAACGATCAAACAGCTCCTGACTGACTGTGACATGATTCTCTTTTTGTGCACCTGTCAGCAGACGCGGCAAAAATTTTGCGGCAACACGACGCATCTTCAGTTTGTCGGTCAAAATCAGGTGGCACGAACTTTTACAGATTCTTACTTCTTAGGCAACTTCACGGACAGTTAGGCGACGATTTTGACGAATCACAGCAAGCACTTTCTCAACATGATCGTCGTCCATTGACGTGGAAGGCCGTCCAGATTTGGGGTTGTCTTCGATGGACGTTCTGGCCGATTTGAAACTCTGGTACCATTCGTGATATTGCGTACGGCTCAAACAATCCTCTCCATAAGCCTGTTGCAACATCTGAAAAGCCTCCGTAAAAGTTTTTCCCAGTTTGAAAGAGAATTTGACGCAAACGCGTTGCTGCTTAAGATCCCTCATTTTTCAACTTGCAAAATATTGCCGAGGGTACTAAACACACACTCATTCAAGCGGTTGTGGCTCGATGACTAATTGACGTGGCGTGATGCTGTTAGTGTCAGAATAAAGCTTAAAGTCCCCGCTACGCAACGCCGCCATCGCGAGCATGCTGCACGCGCCCGTTGGCTCGCTATTTCAAAAGTTCGGTTTCTTTATGGACTGCCCACGTGTTATACCAGCAGGGGTACCCGGCGTTGCCCGGGATGACTAATGGCGAAACCGGATAGCAATTTTGTGTATTATGTAACGAAAAAGGGGGACGGAATAAATTGTGGAAATGTGTCAGAGTGAAATATGCGCCATGTTACGTACGAAAGGGTCCAGTAATTACGCAAAAGCACGCACGTGCATGAAAAAGGTAGCATCGTGAATGAATACAATGACGTTAATAGGAAAGCAAAGACATGTAACGAAATTGTAATGTTACCGTCTGTTTGAAATGTCACTGAAGTTCTTTCTTTTCCCGTCAGGAGCCGGAATGTAAGTGTTTGTAGGGTTTCCGACCCTCGAGCATGGAACATATAGTTGCCCATGTGAGAAGCATGGATCACAGTGTTGTCATGCCGTTTGCGAAACATTTCCCAGAAAGAACGAAACAGGTTGAGAACGTCGAAGAAGGTTTCATGTAAACACTGGGGCTTCCGACACACACACACACACACACACACACACACACACACACACACACACATACACGTGACTCTCAGGGTAGTCAGCACTGTATTGTCATCCCGTTAGCGAAACATCTCGCTGGAACGACGGGAAAAGTTGAGGGGGCGAAAGAATGTGGTGTCCGTAGACAGCGTACAGAAGGAGGACGGACGAAAGGTAGATAGGTTTTTCGTTATCATTTGTATAAATGCAATGCAATTTCAAATGCAATTCATTATTCACTTCCTTCCCGTCTCATCAGGTTTCCATTTCCACACACATGTATTCCGTTCACTTCTCCGCGTTTTCAATGCATTACGCACAGTGCACGTCACGTCCGTGACGTCACACCAACACGGGATATAAGGCAGTAGCGGGGGACTCTGGCGCCGGCAGCTATCCTCCGCCAACGGATTGGAACTCTCTCCCGACAAAATACATCGAAAAGGTGGGAAAGTTGAAATATTGTGGGTCCATACATACCCTACGACCTCCTCCAGACCGAAGGGGAGACGTGTGCAAAGTTTGGTTCAGATCGGTCCAGAAATGTGGATTTGTATAAGTTCCATACAAAGAAGCAAACATTCATCTTTATACATAAGATACCTAAGAGTTAAAAATTCAAATTAAAAGTAATGTAGAATAGTAGTAAGTTATGTTACACGTTACTTGGACGAGTCTTACTGTTACGTCTATACATATATTGCCTGCCGTCTTTATAATATTTAAAGTGTGTAATTCCGTTGGTTTCTCCAAAATAGCGGGAGTTGCTCGATATTGAAACTGAGAACATGTGTATATTTCAATTGGTGAAGCTCGGTACAACGCCTGCCCTCTGGTGGTGGAAGCTGTAAGCGAGAGACGTCACCGCAGCCGTTGGCAGCATTGAATACTTCGCCACGTTTCGTTAATGACGACTACTCAGTGACATTTGTCTGTAAACATCAAACCCAATTGGAAGAGAGTAGTATACGTGTACAATGGTAAGTATATAAATTTATTTAATGTTTCTCGTAATCGTTGTGGTACGATGTTACTCACCGGTGTGTACCGAGATATTTTATGGTGCGGTCTATGTGTTTAGCGTAATTTTATTCGCTTGTGCCCTTTGAACATATCAAACATTGTTAATAGTCATGATAGGTTATGCGGCGTAAATAGTTTAAAATGGTTATGTTAAAGTTTGTAACTAAAAGTCAGAATATGGAAAGGGTTACTGCAACCGCGTTGTTAAGTTCCCTTGTTTCTTACTGATTGTGTATAAGTTTTCTAGGTTTAAGATTTAAAATGTAACGTTACCCACAAGTATGGCAACAACCTGACCATCTAAATACAAATTTTGTCGCTTTGTTGTTGATAGCCTCTGAGACTGGATATAAAACGCAAGTTAACAGCTAGGTCTGACCGTGTGAAATGCGTGGATCTACACCCAACTGAACAGTGGATGCTGGCATCACTTTATAATGGAAATGTTCATGTCTGGAACCATGAGAGTCAGCAGCTTGTTAAGTCGTTTGAGGTATGTGTAATGATACATTGTCTTCAGATGAGTTTATAGTACAGGTAAGAACAGGAACTGCTCAGTTCACATATCGTGAGGATTAATTACTTTCCAAGTATGAGCACTGAAAATACCAACATTGAAAAACAACATGTTGCATCAGAATAAGAATTATTCAGACACTGTAAATTTAGATGGGGCAGCCAAAGAAAATTATCTTTTGTAAGAATAAAATTGTCTTGACCTGAAAGAAGTAGAAGTCAGCTCATTGAATCACAGCTTCTACACTTGAAGTACTGTTAGTCACTATTTATTTTCTTTGACGTGTTGCATGAACTGTGCATAAATGTTCATAGGCATAAGCAGAGGTAGTAAAAATAAAAACAACATAACATTATTTAATCATATATTTTTTTCACTGAGGGTAGCAGTCTTATCTCCCATCCCAGATTACTGGTTTCTGGATTCTGAAAGTGTCTTTATAATTGATCTCCAAAGCTGAAATTCATGAGTATACAGAAGCTGACAAACCTAAGAACAAGAGTTTTATTGTGCAGGGACACATTGCCCACATGGTAAAGAGGAAGGTGAAGCTGGTAAAATAGAGTGGGGACATTGGTTTGCATGTTCTGTAATTTGATGTTTTGAAGTACTGGGATAATATTAACAATATAGTTGTTAGCACTTATTATGTCAGAGGGATCTGCAATTAGATCTTCACTCAGCAACTGGCCATGTGCCCTTTCAGCTTTGTATGGTTGTCCTTGTTCCATCTGAGCTGTTATTTTGCAAAGCCAATGCATGGCTTAAAATTTTCTGGTTTGTAGATTATATATGGTGCTAGGATACGCTTTACCACATCTTTAAAACTTACTGCAGGACTGAAAGTGAAGGTACAGATCCCAAACTAGAAGTAAAGGAGCCAGCTGTCTAAGTGAGCAATCTTGTTGCTAAAATATGATAAGGGTTACAGTGGTTTAATTTTACTTGAAAGGTGATGGTAAATTTAGATTTCTCACAGATCACATAATATGCTAACATGTGTAATTGTAATTGTAAATGATATTGGGGTGTTATAATATATCCTTGCTTTCACTGGCAATAAAGTCATTAATTTCTATATTGGAAGTATTTGTGCTTAAAAGTACTAGTTGTAACTGGATCTATAGACTTACATGAAATCATGCGTGTTACTTGTACTGTTCCATTTGTGAGAGGTAGGGTACCAGGCATTAGGATACACTCTGCCCTTATATCAGCTTCGGAATCAGAAGAGATTGGGAAGCACTGCTGCTACAATAGCTGAGATAGTACCTTAACTTATTTTATTTAACCTATACATGACCGGGTTGGTATTTCAAGCACATAATGACAAGCGTGGGTATTCTTTGAATAGAAAAAGATAAAACTGTGAAATAAATGGCATTTTGTGGAAAATGCAGCATATCTTAAAAGTGCAGCAAATGTCCTTGTTGCCTAAATATATAAAATTAATTTCTGGGGGTTTTTTGTTTGCATTCACACATGGGAATGCAAACAAAAAACCCCCAGAAATTAATTGTTGGAAGGTTAAACACTAGTTTGTGATGCTGTTAGCCCAGTTTTGTCTTTGTATTCAAATTTTATGTGACATTTTAGTGTATAAAGAAAATCAGAAGCTTTTTAATTTGACTGTGTTTACTACATTAGTGAGGGGAAAGGTTAAAATATACATCATCTGTTATAGTGATTGTGTTATCTGTGGAAAGTCTGTGACCATCTAGTACCAAGGTTTATGAAGAGTGGAGCTGTTCATCTAGTCCCGCTATATGCATTCATAGCACGCCCAGTGATAACTTTATGTTTTATCCTTTTTACAGGTCTGTGATTTGCCAGTAAGAGCAGCAAAATTTGTGCCCCGCAAGAACTGGGTTGTGACAGGATCAGATGACATGCAAGTTCGTGTATTTAACTATAACACCCTGGAACGTGTACATGCTTTTGAAGCTCATTCTGACTATGTGAGATGTATTGCAGTTCATCCTACTCAGCCCTACCTTCTAACCAGCAGTGGTAAGACATTATCTTCTTTTTCTTTAGGCGCTACAACTTCATTCTTTGAACTTTTGGCCTTCTCAGCATATAGTTTCCACTTATTGCAATCCTGGCTGTAGCTAGTCCAATTCTTTATTTTTAATTTCTTCATGTCATTTCGAATGTTATCTTTCCATCTGTTCTTTGGTCTCCCTAGTGGTCGTGTTAGCATTGGTTTCCACTTATATACCTTTTTTACCGTTCTCTCTTCTGGCATTTGATGTAAATGGCCAAACCAGCTTAATCTTTGTGCTTTTATGTAATTTATTAGGTAAGTCATCATAGTGTAAGTAAAATCAGAATATATGAGCACTGAGCAGGTTTGCATGGTTGTTACACTAGATACAGTTTAGTGTTTAATAGGAACTGTGCTAGGTTAATATATTATACTTTGTAGTTCAGGTGAGAAATATCTGCCTGGGATGATAAATTGTTATGACTGATGCCTATTATCATAGAAATTGGTGCAGCTTCTCCTAGGCGTAATAAAAATTATGTGGGATAATCTACTGCATGGCTTTTCTTAATTGACAGATGACATGCTGATTAAACTGTGGAACTGGGACAAACAGTGGTCATGTCAACAGGTGTTTGAAGGCCACACTCACTATGTGATGCAGATTGTTATAAACCCAAAGGACAACAACACTTTTGCCAGCGCATCACTAGATCGCACTGTTAAGGTATCCAAATGGTTATGCAGATTGTCACTGTTCACTGTTGAGATTATGAAATGCAACTTAAATCTACTAGCCACTAACAGAATATATTCAGTTATTATCTTACTTTACTTTTTATATAGATATTTGTATGGGATCTGACATTGGTATTAAATGTTTAATATTGAGGTCGGGGAATAAAAGTAAAACGTTTAGTACTTCACTTTCTCCGTCTTACTCATAAATTTCGTAATTCTAGTTATCAATCTGCCTTAACCCTTTAAACCCAGAATTAAATCCCATCTGCTATTTGCTGGCATTATTAGGAGCTCACCATTTTCTCCACATTAGCAGGATAAGGGTTAAATTATTAACCTTTAGGCTACTAATGTCATATATATATATATATATAT
>Ga0268261_10002102_pt1 | contig 14162 bp, 14 predicted proteins | sample TergutNc150P1_FD_190353 | JGI IMG/M metagenome (GOLD analysis project Ga0268261, IMG submission 190353) | Nasutitermes corniger P1 segment gut microbial community from laboratory colony in Florida, USA - Nc150 P1 (SPAdes) (version 2) | ecosystem: Host-associated > Arthropoda: Insects >... | reverse complement strand
TTTTATTATTTATTTATTTTAATAAATGTTATGTTTTGTTTAATATTTGCCTTCGACTTAAAAGTTAATAACTATAGGGTTGTTGCCCTTGAGTCCTTGCCCTCATCCCGGTTCATAACAATTTGGTGGCAGCGTCGCGATGATTTTGATAATTATTTCGAACCTTTTCTCTGAGGATATTGGTGCCTCATTCCGTAGCCTTTCTCATGGCACTTTGTTGCCAGGGGAGAAATTCCACTGATTAGGAATTTATAATTTTATTAATTTATGTTTTATATGTGTTACACTCAGTAGTATTAGAAGGGTTTATGCGCTGTGTACGCGAGATAGTAGACGGGGTTTTTAAAGAAATATACTGATGGATATATTGAACCCCATAATTGGAAATTTTGTAACTTAGCTGTTGAATTTTGTTTAGAGATGGCTTTGCAGGGAAGCCTAGAAAATGTAAGGTTCCCAATTCCAACCCTTTTTAAGTTTGAGCATTTTGAAGGGCTCACAGTAATATTTGAAGTTGAAACGCGACTTATAAAACGATTTCTCTTCACACAATGAGTTTGATTAAATTGAGATGGAACGCACTGATTATGTGCCTTTGACTGGGTGTACACGTCGATAGATAGCAGATATGTGAGTTATACATGTGAAAATGAGAGAGATACAAAGGAACCACTGGAATAGTGGGCTAACGTAACTATGGTAGTGATACTTGCTACATTTGTGATTTGTTGTTCATATGATGTGTTACGTAGGGAATCAGGGATGAAGACCCTCACTTTATTAGTACAGAAATTTGTTAGTTAATTATACGTCAGATAAGGCGTAGGGGTTTAACTGAAGTTTGTGGATGTGCATATGGTATAGATACAGGACTTGAGGAAGAAATTATTGATGAAGTTTGTTTTATACAACTTATACAGGAATTAGATATTACTGTCGGGGTACATATGCATTTTCTTGGAAATTTGGGAAAGTTATAGGACCTTTATGTTTCTGGTAGAAGGTCACATTATGTTCTTTGAGATAGCGCGTATTGCGCTGGGAAAATGTTGAAAGAGAAATAGGGGGTGTGTACGTACCTTAGTGAGTACGGTTTATTTGAACCTCCTTTATGGGGTCCCCAATCCAAAATTCTACCACCATTAAGTGATTGTGAGTACAGTCACAGGGGCAGTTGGCCGTGGCTGGTAGGGGCAGAGCCAAGAGTACCCGGAGGATGTTATGATTGAGTAGTACCTCGCGCTTAGAATGAAAGGTAAATTAATTAATAAAGATGGCTTCTGCCATGACGGGTGTGTAGGTAGCGCGTCTAGTGGAGCCGCGGAAGGGCAACAGCAATAGTGTACTGGTTGTTGAATTTTTGAGTCTACATTTGAAGCTGCCGAAATAGGAAAATTGAGCGTTAAAGATAAAGTTCGGCTAGCTAGACTGGAATTAAGAGGAGCCGCTAGAAACTTGTACGTGTCACAGCCAGGGCTGAGAGCTGATGACATTTTTATGCAGATTTCCGCGCTGCATTGGTGAACAGGTTTAAGGATAAGCACACTGGTTAGTACCACCATAGAGGGTACGGGACGCTTCCTAAGAGAAGAATGAGAGCCCCGAAGTAATTTCCGGGTCGCCTCCGAAAAGCGTGTCAACGGGCGATCCGTAGTAGTGATAACCCTGGGGAGCAGGGTAGTATACCTTAGGAAGCGGGTAGGAGGTTTAAATAGGGCCATAATAACGACTAACGCCAGGCGTTGGGTCGGGCACACCGGGGGACAAGTGTTGAGGTATTCACGGTCCACGAGGCAACCGTGGGGGTATACCAGGAAATAGATACGAGAATAAATATGAGAAACCCCGGTAGGAAAAATTCCAATGAAGCGGCAGCTCGAGGTGCTGGGTTCCCATAGGACGGGACAGGTACAATACTCGAGGAGAGTAGGAGGGGCTTACTCTCGCCGGACTGACGTTGGGACTTCTGCGTCATCCGAGGACGTGCGGACCGCAGGAGGGGGCTCCAAGTCAGGGCCGAAGGCCGGTGACGACCGGTGCGCGCCACGTAGACCACAAGGTACTTATTGTTTAATTGCAGGCGGCAGGGACATATTCGCAGGAATTGTCCACGAGGGCAACGAGGAAATTTAAACGGGATAGGGAGGACAAAGTGACCCCGTGTCCTACCCGAAAGGAGGCCGTACATGGAAGGATTTAGTTGTTAAACGGTTGCACAGCGCCTGTTGGTTGTTAAGGGTTGTGACAGAGCCCATACTGACACTAGAAATAGGGGGGAGAGGAGTGCGAGTTTATGGTGGAGACCGGCACCATAAGTCTCGTTTGTTCAGCCTGCGGTGAGTAAGGCGTGTGTGTGCAACCAGGTAACGTACGGGCCAGGGGTGTTATGTTACAGGCACAAAGTTGGATATATTAAGTGAATAAAAAGTTGAATTTGTTTTGAAGAATGAGGATTATTGTATGACCTTAATGCATATACATGTGGTAAGCCCTTTGAGGCGCTGTAGCTCTGGCATTTTGGCATGGATTTCTTGCAGCGAGTGGGGGCTGAGATCAGTCTAACCGACCAGTATTTTACATAGACCACTACTCTTTTCCGTTGAGGGGTCAGGAGCGGGAGGTCTCGGAAGTTCAGCGCCTGATCAACGCTAGGCAGACGGGATCGCTACGCCCTGATCAAGAGGAAGAGGGTGACGAGTCTGTGGGAGACTGGGAAGGTACCGTAGAGCTCGCGGAGACTGTGACCCTACCCCCTTCTCTCTGGGAGAATAGCCCGGTGTTGTGTCATTAGACGTGATGATTCAATGGTAGAAAGTCCCTCGGAATTTGTGTACTGGCAGGCCCGGTGGCTGTCAGGTGTGTATATGGCGCGGGTAGTAGCTACGCTTTAAAGTAATGTGAGCTCTTCGAAAGTGCTACCGGTTTATTGTCCGGATGTGGTCCATAGGAAGTCTTCATTGGTGGAATTAGTGTTCTCTCCCCTGGGTATATTAAATACGTGTGATACATTCGTCGCGGGAAGCGACGGAGACATTGCTGTTGACGTCACCAGCAGTAATGGGGAAACCGGTTCGGGTGAATGCCTGCCAAAATGACCAGAGGGTGGTAGTGTGCCAGTTGCTATCACTAGTCGGAGGAATGACCTACAGGCGCGTGAGAGTGGTTCTCTTCCCGTTGAGAACAGATTCGGTAAACATGTTGACACAAATAAATTAGATGCGGCTCAGGAAATACAAGGTGAACAGGGGCAAGTAAAAAGGAAACAAAGTTGAGAATATAACTAGCACCATAAATTGTCAAAGAGTTATCCAACGAGATACCCAGGTGCTGGGGTATGTGCCTATACAAGTTGTTAATCTGTCACTAGAAGAAGTAACATGAAGAAATAAACGTATGTTGGGGTAGCCTCACCCATGTAAGTCATAGAGGGGTATGACGTAAATACGCTTTGGCGGGAACCTAATGCAACATGAGGAGATTATGAAGAATATCTAAATGAGGATTGACGCACTTAGATAAGAAAGACCGCGATATGTTAGAAATAGTGTTACGACGATACGAACACTTATTTTATGGACTGGGAAGTAGGGAACTAGGGTGTACTAATTAAATAGAACGTAGTATTGAGACAGGGGACACTAAACCTATAAAGAAGGTTTCTTATGGGATTCCCCATGTATTGAAACCAGTTGTTGATGAACATATAGGAAATATGTTAACAGGGAAACTATTAAAATAACGCAACCAAGGAAGGGTAGTTGCGGCTGACGTGAGAGTCGCGCGAAGGAAGGGGTGTTAGAGGAGATGATTCCTCCCCCTGCTGCACTGGTTGAGGTGCAGGAAGAAGAAGAAGGAAATAAGGGTGATCCTGAATGGGTTCCCAGGTCATCGTACTTACAAAGAAAGTCACAGAGACTGCTAAACGCTATTGTGACCGCCATACAAAGATGGAACAATTTAAGAAAGGTGATTATGTATATGCGCATAATCCAGTGTATAAACGGGGGAAAGCAAAGAAATTTTCCTACCAGTATGAAGGACCATTTGAGGTCGAGCAGAGGATCTCCTCTCTGATTTATAAGATACGATTAGGGGATGGTACGTCTACCATTTTGTATATAAACAGGTTGAAACGGGCGCATAAACAGGACTCGGGACACAGGAAGTTGCCTGAGGAGTACATAGGAGAAAGGAGTGTTCAGTACAGATTCCGTATAGACTATAGAGCTAGCAATGCTGTAACTAAATCGGATGCGTACCCCATCCTAAATATTATAAACACTTTGGACTCATTAGGCAAAAGCAACATATTTGGAAATGCCCTTTGGATTAAATAATACTTCAGCTACTTATTAGCGATGCATTGATGAATAGATGTTTTGTATACTTAGACGGTATTATATGTTTGCGGCTATTATGGGGGAACATGCAGGAAAATTATGAGGTATTTATGAGAGGTTAGAACAAGCTAACTTCAAACTTTAATTAAGAAGGTGTGCCTTTGCAACAGGTACTGTAGAGTGTTTGGGACACATTTGTACACCCCAGGGTGTTTAGCTTGACCCTGAGAAGGTCAGAGCCTTTGAAGAATATTTTGCGTTAAAGGCAGTAAGGGATATCCGAGCCTCCATTGGCTTCGCCGGATATTATAGACATGTACCAATTTTGCCGAGTTAGTAAGACCATTGGCAACTTCGCCTAAAAGGGAATGTGCCTTTTGTGTGGACACCCGAGTGTCGGTAAGCTTTTGATGAATTTAAAAGAATTTAAGAGGATTCCAAATACAGAGTTATTGTAGTTTGTGACGTTTTGACTAAGGTTAATGGGGCCGTGCTGTTATAGGGACGCAATGGAAGGCAACATTGCTTATGTTAACTGACAATTGAATTTTGCCGAGTCCAAATATAGTGTTGCTGAGAATTATTAGTTTTGTTTGCTATTAAGCACTTTAGATGTCATTTGTATGATTGTAACTTTATTACTTGTGAGGACCATAGAGCCTTACAATGGTTACTGAACCTACAGGACCCTAGTTCGAGACCTACCCGGTGGGCAGTGAAGCTGTCAGATTAAGATATATAGTGGAGCATCGCCCGGGCACCTAGATGCGGCATGCTGATGCTCTAGTCAGAAGTGTAGATGCGGTAGAGAAAAGATTTAGTCCCTTCGTGAGACGTTAGTGAAGATAAATAAGAAAAGGATGAATTATGCCTGCAGTATAGAGGGTATGAGAATTTCTGGACCAATGAAGATGGGATATTATATCGCAGATGTTATAAGGAGCAACCCCGTGTTGTAACTCCTGTCAGCCTGGGTTGTACAGTGCTGATGTGTTAGTATGAACTACCGTTTACCACACGTTAAGGTGTGAATAGAACTGTAGACTTTGTTAACCGGAAATATTGGTGGAAAACCCTCCGGAGTACCGTTTCCGAGTTTGTTGGAAAATAAGAGTTTACGCAAAGAAAGACAGGGCGTAGGGTTGTTGCACCCTTGGGAGATGCCTTGGTAGCATGTGAGTTTGAATGTGGTTTCTTTGGGTACTGTAGAACCACTACCTGTAATTGAAAAGGGGAATGAGTGTTTACTTATGGTTATTAAGTATTTTACCGAATCTTGTGAGGTGATTCCCATTGTTAAATACGATGTTGAAACTATTGATAGGCATGTTATTAAATTTTGTAAGGGAAGATGCTAGAAGTTAGGGCCCATGTGTGCCTCATGCAACTGTGGCTTGCCAAGTAAGGCCTCATTGCTTTACCAAAATATTTCCCCGTTATTTAGTTCACGGTTGACGTATGTGACCTCCAGTTGAGGAAGACTGGAAACCTCAACTGATTAACAGAAGTGCGGAAGAAAACGAATAAGGAACATGTGAATGTGTTGTTAGCAGAGCGCCTGCACGAAGTAAATAGAGCGGCTGGTCGGCAGTCGAAACAGAAATATGAAACAGCTGAGCGATAGTGTAATCGCAAGATAAAGCTGGAACGATTTAAGAAGGGGGGATTTAGTATATGTCCATGACCCCATGAATAAGTGCGGTAAGGCCAGAAAATTCTCATACCAATATAAGGGGCCATATGGAACTGAGGAAAAGAGTTCCCCGTTAACGTATAAAGTGCGCCGAAAAGAAGGGGCTTCCGTAATATTAAATCCGAATAGATAGAAACAAGTGTTTGAGCAGGCAGTAAATGATAATATATCACCCCTCTACGGAAGTTCAAATAAAGTCATGTAGTCAGGACGGACTAGGAAACTTGCTCCTAGGGAAAATAAAGTAGTTGAATTGGAAAAGTTGAACGCGGAGAACCCGCCTCGTCCGCGGATATCAGATGTAGAAAGTGAAGAGTCAGATAGGTCTGATGAGGAAAATGTTAGTCCGTCATAAACATGTTGGGCGAATCCTGAGTGGACTCCAGGGTCGTCGTACTTGAGAAAAGAATTACGAAGTAATAACACAGCTGATAATGTTGCATTAGGATACGTTCTAGACTGGTGAGTAGGTCAGAACGGGAAGCGGAAGTTGATAAGGAGCAAGTCGAGATAGAGAATTCACAAGGAAGTGAATATATGTGAGTGAACACGCAGAATAAAGCGTTGCCTGGTAGAATTAAATTTGCGACAACTCATCCATATAATTTAAGAAGTAGAATAGAGTCCACAAACGTAGAAGCGCATGAGAAGTAAGTGATGTACGTATATTATAAGTCTTTTTTAAAATGTGGCGCAGCCGATGCGGCCAGGGTACCCGAGCTAATAAACCTTGATAAAGGATTAGTATTATTAAGGATACTGGTATCCTGTTACTGGGAGATAAATAGATTAATCATGGTGAATATTGCTTTGGATGAGCATGAAGATATGAAGTTAGTTTTGAACACTGTTTGGTAGAAGATACGGGTACGAAAATTTAAGATTATATTACTTTGATGTACATTAAGAGGACATGCTTTGCTTGAATAGAATGACTAAGAAACTTGAAATGGATTTAAGGAATTTTGGAGACTAGTATTCAAAGAAACTGAGGGAATACTAGTAAGAAACCCGTGCGACGGTGATGTTCGCGACAAAAAGGTGGTTAATTGCTGTTCTCGGGTATGGATTAAAATATTTATTTGGGACCGCGGATGTGAAGGATGAAAAGCGGTTAACCAGGGTGTGTGATGACCTGCATGCATTTAAGTTAAAAATGGTACATGCAGTTGAGTAATAATTGATATACATACGTACATTGGGTGAGATGATTAAATAGAATGTGAAGAACACAGTTGAATTAACCAGGGCGTTGCGTGATTATATTAGAAGTATTACATTGCAGTTCAGTCGCGTTGAAGCGGACTTGTTAGGTATACAAGTGGCAATGGGAAAACAAGTGAAATATAGTGCAGCGATTCGGGAAATAGAAATGGCCATATTAGATTTGAGATTTATTATTATATAGTTGCACGAATCGCTAGATGATATGAGTAAGAGAGAATTCAGTAGTGTGCTTATCAATCCGTGTGATTTATCAGAGAGATTACAGCAAGACAGTCTGCAGCTACCCTCGGGACTACCTGTGCTAACTGGCCTTATTGTTGAGGAAATGTATGTGTAATACACTATTGTTACGGTGCCTGCTGTTGCTACCTCCACTAGTATTAGATTATTTATTGAGATGCTTTTGAGACCTGCCGACAGATATTTTGAACTGTATCAAGTCCACTCCTTACCCTTCTTTATGAAAGAATTGGGAGGTTTATAATGATTAATGAGAGATTTACATATTCAGCTGTGGTTGAGAGTAAGCAATTCTTTACATTGGTACCAATTTATACGTTGACCAAATGCAAACAGGATTTACATGCAGTGTGCCTAGTTGACATAATGTTAAAGACGGACGGAGAGCCGAATTCTTTAACTGTACTATTCGTAAGCAAGACGGATATTGCCCTTGCAAAGCGCAAGTGTCTTTTAGTAAATGGAGTTTCAAACCTGTTTGGGTAAGGTCACCTGGTTTTAGCTATTGGATATATAGCTTTGGTACTCCTCACTGCATCACTGTACAGTGCCAAGGAGATAGGATCTCCTCCCTATTCTAAGAAGAATCAGCGCTTAATTCCATGAGGAACCAAGACTTTTTCGGATTCCTCTTTTTGCGACATACATGCAGAGAATTTCAAGTTGCTACCCCACTTAGTGGGAAGAATTATTACCAATATTGTATTACCTAGTACCAATAAAGTATTGAATTCCGTGGAGGAAGATGTGTTCCAGGCAGATGATCACCCTTCTGAGGTGAGTTTGCAGCACCTAGACGGCTTTGTGGAACGAGCCTCCTCGGGAAGTCAAATGAAAGGGATCAACATCGATTAGATGGCAACTACTCTCTGGAGTTGGTTAATCCGGAATAATGGCAGTGGACCATGAGTGAAAGGTCCTACGACCCCAGCTCCAACTACCCTCTTCCCATGGCGATGATTGAGGATGAAGAAGTATCCAATGGTAGTAACGACGATCTAGACCCAAGGTTACTAGCAACGATCTGAGTGATATCCTGCATTTCTTCTATTACTATAAACGCGTGACCGCGTAACAGAAACAGTGGATACCTGCACTAATTGCAGACCTTATTATTGTATCCAGTTTGATTCCATGATTACACATATCATATGTATGTTAGTAAGAGTGCTGCAACACTCCATAACTACAACTCTAAGGTGGGCAAAGGGATAGCAATGTTAAGAAGCATTGTCTATGGATAGGGTAGTGAACACAGTGTGCCCTACGGTACAATGTACAGAAATTAAATGATAATAATACAGATTTCTAGATTCCGCCTGAAGAAGATGGTGTTATAAGTAAGGAAGACTACGTCAAGGGCCTCTTCGAGAGATGACCCCTAGGCGCAGTGGACACTTCCTGGGGTTGCTGGGCGTGAGCACCTAGTGGGCGACCCCTTGTGAGAAAATTTATATCGGTCCACCACCCCTGGAACCGATTATGAATTGGAACTGACATGGTGCAGCCATGTCCATGATCATGTATATATTGTTTGTACACTCGCAACTAAGGTTTCAATCCAGCGGTAGATGTTTGGCATTGATGTATTACATATATAAGGAGACTTGCTGTCAGGAAAACAGGGAGTGGGCAGTGTTGTAACCACTATCCCACAGTAATGAGAAGCGTTCCTACTACATGTGAAAGCAATTGATAGTATTTTGAGAAAACGAGCGTGTTGTAACACCCTACGTTTTCATCTCAGGTGAGGAGAGTGTTATGTAGCGCCCTGCTACTGAAACGTTTTACCTTTGCTTTGTTTATTTGAATTGTGACCTTTGAACCAACTGTTAAACATTGTATTTCTTTGTATTTAAGCACGCGCAGTTAAAGGGAAGTCGAAAGGAAACTGTCGTGAGAGTGTTTGTAAGATTTAGCTACAGTGCAGTTGCACGGGTAAACCACATACGCGTTTTGTAATATTTTTCACGACATGTTGGTGTACCACATTTCCTGGGTAGCGGTATTGTTAGTTCCGCATGACTTTACAGTGAAATCCCCAAAAAGGAGGGACAGGATACTTATCCAGGAAATGATGACAATGAAGATGCCCCAATCGGTTACTTCGTTATAAAGGGTGATCTAGTAGACTTGGGTGTGATCTACCAATGAGAGATCTTCTTTGAACCAGGGGGACGGTCTGGATTTGAAGACCACGCGGAAGTAGGAATTATTAAATACCTTGGCAGGGAGTGATTCTGGTCATTCCTGATCTTTGTACTGACGGCCTAAGAAGAAGAGCACGTGAACCAGAGGGGGTCCTGTCGGGCCTGTACTAGTGATTGTAGTAGGAGGTTGAAGGAGACCGGAGAAGATGATGGCAGTACTCAGCCTATTTTGTGAGTAAAGATTGTGAACTCTCAGCCAAGGCGAACCGGGTTAGGTTAGTAGTAACCGAGGGCATAATGAAGAATAGTAGACGTTGAATAATTGCATTTGCTTCTGTTTTCTTTTATTATTTATTTATTTTAATAAATGTTATGTTTTGTTTAATATTTGCCTTCGACTTAAAAGTTAATAACTATAGGGTTGTTGCCCTTGAGTCCTTGCCCTCATCCCGGTTCATAACAGTATACATGTCGCACGGATTTGCCGACAGTACAAAAATATAACCGATACGCATAAAATGGTGCGCATACCGATACTAATTAGTTATTTATTATCGCCTCAACGGATATCTTTTTTTTCGGCCCCCTTCCGCATTCCGCGCCCACACATGTTGATAAGTAGCGCGTGCCAAGGTTACAGTTTCGATAAGGTACCACTGATCAAGCATCATGTTACATCATACACGTATCAGTATCGGAAGCGATGACGTCACGATGTTGCGGTTGCAACTTTTCTTTTTCCATACACTCCGCCTAAGACATATACATGTCAAAAGTCTGCTGGGGCTAAGTCCAGAGAACAGGGTGGATAGGGCACAACGGATGTCTGATGTTGTGCCAGATAACTGCGGATGAGGAGCGACCCGTTAGCCGGCGCATTGTCGTGGTACAACATACAAGTCTGGGTTCCCCACAGTTCAGGCCTCTTCCTGCGCACAGCATCCCTCAAACGCGCTAAAACTGTCTGGTACAACTGTTTGTTTACCATCTAACCACGCGGTACAAACTCATGATGGACAATGCCTTTCCAATCAAAAAACACAACCAACAACACCTTGATCTTTGACTGACTCATCCGTGTTTTTTTTTATGGAAGAGACCCTTTCCCCATCCACTGCGACAACTGCATCTTGGTTTTAACATCATACCCACAAACCCACGTCTCATCTCCTGTTATGATGTTCTTAAGAAAGTTTTCATTACCATTGGCACTGGCAAGCAGTTCCTGACTGATTTCAACACGGTTCTCTTTCTGATCGTCAGTCAACAAACACGCCACGAATTTTGCACTGACGCTACGCATCTGGCGTTTTTGAGTAAAAATTTGATGGCAAGACCCTATGCTGATGCCCACTTCGTCAGCAACTTCTCAGACAGTCAAATAACGATTTTTACGAATCATAACACGAACTCTGTCGACATAGTCATCGTTTGTTGATATGGAAGGTCGTCCAGGCCTGGGACATTCAACGACCGACATTCCGCCTTATTTAAAACGCTTAAACCACTTATAGTACTGCGTTCGGCTCTTACAGTCCTCCCCGTATGCTTGGTTAATTGAAATGTCTCTGTAAAATTTATCAAGTTTGCAGCAAAATTTCACACACACACACACACACACGATGTTCTTCAAGCTCTTTCATTGTCACTTTGTCACTAATCCGACGAACAGATTGTGCACTTGATCAGTTTAGCGGATGTAGCTCGACGACTAATGCTCATAGCGAAATGGGACAAATGGCAGTTTGTTGTCAAAACCTGACGCTAGGTGCGTTCAGTAGCCGCAGCACGCTCTCTCTGCTGGTTGGCGCGTTATTTAAAAAGATCAGTCTCTTTTTGAACACCCCTCTTATGTTATATAGTTATATTTACGCATCTCTGAATTAATTCCTAATTTCAGATCAGGGTGGTAGCTTAGAATACACAGTACCCATTTGTTAATTATTGTTAGTGTTCTCAATAAATTGTATCAAAGTAGGCAACATGTCTAAATCTGCACGTTGCATTTTATTATTTCAATGTTCAACATTCATAACTTGTTACTGAGTTGAATAATGTTATCACTACCTTGTGGTAAGGCATTACTTACTTACTCCAAGAAGCACCGTTCTTCTTGAGACGCTAACCTGTCTCTAGCCAGTCAAGAAATTCCCCGCATTTTATGGAACCCGAAGGTTCATTACCGCATTCACAAGTGCCCACCACCTTACCTATCCTGAGCCAGCTCCATCCAGTCCATACCCCCATCCCATTTCCTGAAGATCCATCTTAATATTATCCTCTAATATGTGCTTGACTCTTAAATTGGTTTCTGACCCTCAGGATTCCACACCAAACCCCTGTATACACCTCCCATCCACCATACCTTCTACATGCCACTCCCATCTCTTATCGATTTGATCCCCCAAAAAATATTTGGTGAGCAGTACAAATCATTAAGCTCCTCATTATGTAGTTTTCTCCACTCCCTTGTTACCTTGTCCCCCTAAGGCCCGAAGATTTTCCTCAACACCCTGTTCTCACACACTTTCATCCTAAGTCCCTCCCTGAATGTAAGCGACAAAATTTCACTCCCATACAAAACAACAGGTAAAATTATAGTTCTGTGTATATATATATATATATATATATATATATATATATATATATATTTTAATATTTGGATAGCAAACTGGAAGACAAAAGATTCTGCACTGAATAATAACAAGCATTCCCTGACTTCAATCCGCTCTTAATTTCTTCCTGAATAGAATTTTGATTTGTTAAGTTTGTTTCCAAATACTTGAGCTCTTCCACCCTCTCAAAGGAAGTATTTTCAGTCTTCATATAGTGACTTGGTCCTGCTTTCTGATCTCCAGACATGACCATGTACTTAGTTTTATCAGCATTTACTTCTAGTCCACTCTCCTTACTAGCCAGTAGCAAAGTTTCTGTGTTTTCCTTTACAGTATGCACGCTTCCTCCCAATATATTAATATCATCAGCATAAACCATAATGTTATATGTATCATTTAATTCCAAGCTATTCTGGTTTACTTAAGCCCTCTTAATTGCATACTCTAAGCAAAGTTTAAAAGCAGTGGCGATAAATCATTTCCTTATTTCAAACCTTTCTCAGTAGGAAACATGTCAGACAAATGTTTGCCTACCCACACTCTGCTATAGGTTCCATTCAGACACATTTTTATTAGCATTACAGTTCCAAGGCAATACCAAACTCAGTGACAGTATTATACAAAACTTCCCTCCTAACCTAACCATAGACTTAAAGTCTACAAACAGCTGATGCCCTGCTTCCTTGTATGCTAGTTTTTACCAAATATTTGACGAACACAGAAAATATAATTATTAGACATTAAGAAAATAAAATGTAATGCTGTATTTTGATATTTGGTCACGCTAGGCAGGTCCCTGAGCAGGTGAGCTGGAAATGGTCATACAGAATGCAACTCTAAATTGTGTTCATGATATTTATGTTAGCAGACCTGAAGAGACATCAAAGAAGTGTCTATTGTTGCTGTGAAGAAAGGCTGCCATGATGTTGGACTGAAGAAGCAGCACCTTGAATATCACAACAGCTGGAATTGTTGGTATTGCATATTGCTGTATGGTGTTGGGTATTGCACTGTGTTGGTGTTGGCAGTGCTTACTGACGGTAGGTGGAAACTTGCTGCAACATATTGTAACACCATTAGATGTCACCACTGTGGCATGATGCTGTAGACACACCCAGGACGTTCTACACCTTGCAGAATGCCAGCCAGTAGCATTGCCAAATTCAGAGTGACAGTGGACAGCAAGTGTCTTCGCTGCATGACATTGTACTGGAATTTATAGCAGTCTGTTTACTGAAGTTTGGCGCCTTCAGCTTTATCTGACATTGTGGTTTGTTTGTTAGAGTGATACAACAGACAAGTGTGTAAGATGACACTTTGCATCATTTTAGATAAGTTAAAGTCGATGTCAGTTGGAGCTGCATATCAGAGTTTTTTTAATTGAGTTCGCTTTATTTACTTCACTTACTGAACGCAACTTTATTGCGTAAGTTGGAAACGTAGATGTAACTTATACAAACATTTGTGTACGTGTTTTTCACAATTGGTTTGAGACTTTGCATGAATATTGCACTCTGTCAGAGCACGAAACTGACTGCACAGTGCGCATAGTTGTGACGACACAATGTCTGCTTTAGAGAGTTCCAGCGAGGGAGAAAATGTGGGGTTGCAAAGCGATCAGGCAGGTGAACGAAATGTTTTGCGGCCATTCTCTGGAGAGTTAAGGGTAGACGAAGAGCTAATATTGAGCTGCGAGAATTTTATTCAGTCGATCGATGATTCCTTCAGACACACAAACCTAACCCCCCTCAGCCAACTCACAGCAACACCCCCTTTCCCCACACCCCATGTGCTGGCACAGTTTGCCTCCAAGACATACACAGACTACAAAACAGGAGAGACTGACGCTCAGTATGAGACACGGTTAGCTTTACCTGACGGCTGGAAGTTACTGACG
>Ga0268261_10002101_pt1 | contig 14163 bp, 10 predicted proteins | sample TergutNc150P1_FD_190353 | JGI IMG/M metagenome (GOLD analysis project Ga0268261, IMG submission 190353) | Nasutitermes corniger P1 segment gut microbial community from laboratory colony in Florida, USA - Nc150 P1 (SPAdes) (version 2) | ecosystem: Host-associated > Arthropoda: Insects >... | reverse complement strand
TCCCTCTCTCTCTCTCTCTCTCTCTCCCTCCCTCTCGCACACGTGCACGCCCGCGCGCGTGCGCACGCACATGCGCACACACACACACACACACACAAAAACCCAAGTGTGTGCATAAGTGTGTAAACGTACATGCATGTGCAGACTCAATGTTACCATAAGATTTTACCAAACATAATGGAGCAAATGATCTAGAATTTTTACTCTATGCACACACGTCTTAACTTCAAGGAGTTACAAAGTAAATGTCACCAACATCCCTAAGCTCCATACCTTAGAACACAGACAGTATGGTATGTCATTCCACATATTCTTGATCTTGGCTCCAGATCTATTGGTGATACAGGAACAGCCTGTGATAGCTCCACTACACATTTTCATTTCAAACTACTGCTGATTGTATGAATATATGTACATACCTCATGGAAATAATTTGGGTCTGCTCCTTGAGAAAGCAGGCGAAGACTAGTTTCTAAGTTCGATGTACGAACACTTGAGTGAAGCTGCCTACTGAGGTCATCCTCCATCAATAAAGTGTCATCTTTTCCTGGTCGAAACACAAATGCCAACATCTGATGTTTTGCTCGTATGAAATCTGCCTTGGTTGGGCTAGAATGTGGAACATTTATATAATATCAGTATCCTGAGTCATGGAAAGAAAAATTGCCATCAAAAGTGCTTGTCTATGCAGTTATACAAAGAGAATTTGCAGGTCTCCCAGCCAAAGGCTTTCTGTACTGTACATCAACTATGAAATTAAAATAAGTCAAACGATGATCTGTCTTCTCTACCCCACATTCAGTTTTTATATACTTCTGAATTAGGATACAGAAAGTTTTGTTCAATTGTAGAAATAGTCTCCCTCATTAATGAGAGTTTCACCTGTAGTATTCAGGTCTTTACAGTATGGTTTAGTTATTATATTGCCCACTGCTGTCACTGAAAGCAGCATGTGGCTGATTTCACTATGTATATTTAAGGATACGGCAAAAAGAGTGATGATGAACTTCACACAATTCTAACCACATGATAAAGTTAATGATAAACCAAAAAAACTGGGGAAAAAAGCTATGTATTTACACTGCTCAAGTGAGGCTGTGTTTGGGGGCTGGAGAGGTGGGCAGTTGCATACAAATGACAGGGGTACCAATATGAGCTTGGTATGTTATGTGGTATTTTCCTTTCAGACTCTCTACCAAAAATTTTATATCTGTCCATTTTCAACTCCTCCCATGTGTGTCCCATATCCCAACCAGTTAATCATGCTTGCTTTTACCACCCTAATATGCAGTGAAAAGTACAAAATAGGGTTGCTCAATGTAAAGGTTTCTCTAACCTCCAAACACTGCCTGTCTTGTAAGTTTCGATATTCTCATTAGCCCTCAATTCACATTCTTCCCTTAGGATGTAAAATCAGCACACCTTGTTTTGGGCACGAAATAAACAGCACATACAGTCTCTACCTAAATATATGTTTACTGTTTAAAACTGTCAATTTAAAGGAACAAAATTAAATGGAAGGCAGAACCACAAGTTGTCACATACAACCAATAACAATATACAGAAAACTTAACTTTAAAATTACTATTTCTACACAGCACACTTACTTTTCATTCATAAATAACAGATGATGGTGATGATAATAATAATAAATATTGGATAACAACTAAAAATAATAATATACAAAGCAACTTATAAAATTTAAGAACCTATACTAAAGCTGTCAATCATGTGTCAGTTTTCTTCGCAAAGAACAACCTCTCAAAATTATAATAATTTTGTATGCTTTTTCTTATTTTTCACTTCATTATACTTACTGTAGAGGATCCCTGCTTTGAGGTTTCCTTCGCCCTGATTTTGGATGCACTGGATCCAACAGTGAGTGTTCCCAAACACTGTTGACGCCATTGTTGTTGAGTGTATGTACCATCTGAAGCAATGTAGGACTCCATGTTCCTTTCTTCAATGATTTTACTTGAGAAACATGACGACCCAAACTTCTGTGAATGCTACAACACTCATCACACAACAGAATACCCCTATTAACTGATGCCCATGTAGGATCTGTAAAAAAAAAAAAAAGATATTCCAAACAGATTCACAGGATTCTACAACACAGTATTATGTTATAAGGAACAGTTCTGTTACAAAAAAATTCATCTAAAAAGTGCAAAATTGTTCTTACAAAAATATAATAAATTGGAGTGCAGGCCTACCACTAGTTTCTCTAGCCATTAATTCCTGGACAAGGTTAAAGCCAATCAGGTACATAATATGATGAAAATCTTGTACAGTAAAACTGCAAACTAAAATACAAAAATGCTTATAAGGAAGAAAATACGAAGTCCGGGCTTTAGTGACCAACCAGGCACTACAAGAACACATTATTATCATAATGTGGTGGCTTACTCTTGCTGCCAGTTAGTTGCTGGCCTCTCACCATGGACACCTGGGTTTGATCCCAGACCAGCCCCTGTGATATTTGTTATGGCACTAGGGCAGATATTTCTCTGAGTTTTTCAGTTTCTGTACACCGTCAGTATCATTCCACCATTGCTCTATATTCATTCCTTGTAACTGATAGCACATGAAATAACACACACATTAACAGTAATGACAAGCGTATCAGTGGGCCTTAATGCTAGGAAAGGAGCCTATATACATGATTACATTACACACATACATTACATAGATATATACCTATATACATACATATATTTAACTTTGATCAATCCTCAGAGGACATTGGTATAGGATATGAAGCATGTCATAAAATAAATTTGACTGAAGGCAATCAACAGTCACTCAATAAACCAGCTGCCCATGAGCACAAATATGCTCAAAAACCTCATACATAAAAATAATACAATATTAAAAAACAGTAAAAAGATGTAGCATAAAACACTAAAGAAATCATAATTAATCGTTAAAAAATTAAGAACGCCTAATCAGACCTCATATCGAATAGAATATCAAGAGTTCATACATTCTTCAAGTAAGGTGAGGGTTTGTCAATTAAATACTTCTTCAAATTTGATATACAATATTTTTTCCTTAGAAAATACTTGGCAATATATTTGGGCAATTTGAAGATTTTTATGCTATCATAGTATGCTCCTTTCTGTTATATTCTGGTGTATGTAACTGTAATTTTTTTTTGTTGTATTAAAACCACAGATTGTAGAATTAAATGTATAAATTTCCAAATTCTGTGACAGGAACCTCATCAGGGATAGTATGTATTGCGCAGACAGGGTTAATAATTCCAATCTCTGAAATAAAGGTTTACATGGTGTTCTATAGCCCAAAACAGTCATAATTCTAATTATCCTTTTCTGCTGTAGGAAGATTTTTTGCTGTCTATCAGGTTACCCCAAAATATAATGCCATATTCCATTGTAGCATGAAAGTATGCAAAATAAATCATTCTGAGAGTGGATGTTACTGTAAGAGTACACAGAACTAACAACTAAGCATGCATTATTCAGTTTGGGTAAAATTTTATTAATGTGGTTCTTCCAGTTTATATGTTTGTCTAATTCTAACCCTAGGTATATGGTACTGGTAGATTCTTTTACTGAATTATTTTGATAGTTAATTAGAAATGAATCATCTTGGTAATGATCTGAACTGAATTTGACTAGGTCTGTCTCATCTATATTTAAAGTTAAACCGTTCGCTCATGTAGTCCAGTGTAGTCTTAGCTTTTACTTGTAACTCATTAACATTCTTGACAGTGATTAATACACTTGTGTCATCTGCATATATTATGGGTTTGGCAGTGTGATATATTCCATATGGGAGATCATTTATATAAATTGAGAACAATGGTCCCAAGATTGAGCCCTGGGGAGCTCCACTAATTACGGTTTCCAAAATTTAATAACTTTCTGCTTCTGGATTTCGTGGCGATATATTAACCTTTTGTTTCCCATTTGTGAGATACAATTTAATGCCTACTATCTGCTGCCAGTGATTTAGTGAGGTAAATATGATATCTATTAATGTAAAGATTGCATATTCAATGTTGGTTCCTTTTCTAAATCTGAACAGCTCTGGAGCTAAAATATTGTTCGATTGGAAATGTTGGTTTAATCTACTAAACCTCAATGTTTCCAGAACTTTTGACAATAAAAGTAATGGTGATACTGGTCTACAATTAGAAATATTGCTTTTATCTACTTTTTATGGATAGGTCACACTAATGCATACTAACACCTGTCTGGATACATTCTGGAAATTAGTGAAGAACTGCATATATAAGTAAAGGGCTTGCTTATGATATTTACATGATGTTTTAAGATTTTTTTGAAATACCATCATGCCCTGAAGCATTCTTCCTTTTGAGGGATGTTATTATATTTATCACTTCTGTTTGTATAACAAGGATTAGTTTCATTACAAAAATTTCAACCATATTAGTCTATTCTAATAGCTTAAGGCTTTATGTACATTGATTTATTTATTGTTTAAGTTCTCTGCTATTTGTATAAAGAATCTGTTAAAGACATTGGCTATATCTACAGTGTCTGTTATCAGACCAGCTTCAGAGTTTATTTTGGTAACTGAATAATATAATTGGGATTCACCAGTGGAATCTTTTATAATCTTCCATGCTGTTTTAACTTTATTAGAAGAAGTTTTAATCTGATTAATAAAATGTATTGTCTTTGCTTCTGTAAATACATTTTTTAGGATTGCACAGTATTATTTGTAATAATTTTTACCTGGAGATTATTTGTATTCTTATATAAAATATAAAGCTCTCTTTTTCCTTTTACATGATTACTTAATACTTTTCATAATACAGTTATTATCTTTAGGCCTATTTCCTGTGTAAATAGTAGGGAAACCATTTTCAAAATTTCTTAAAAAGAAGCACTGAAAATTGACCATTTTATTAGCATTATTCGTGTTGTTAACTGTGTCCCATGTTTATTCCCATAACACTGACTGAAAGTTATTTTGTGTTTGATCATTGATTAACCAAACTTTCTTAACTGAAGCCATTTTATGAAGAAAAATACTTAGGTTATCCAAAATAATAATTTGCGCATCATGGTCTGATACAGCATTTTTGAATGGGTGCTATACTATTATATTTCATGTCTAAAAAGAAGCTATCTATTAATATTGTTTTATTGTTAGCTACCCTAGGAAAGTTCAATACTTGAGCTACATTAGAGGTTTTCATTAATATTACAGTTTTTGCTTGGTTGAGTTTACTGCAAGAAAGTATATATTGAAATCACCACAAAGCAGAAATGTGAGGCTAGGATGATGTAGGCTTTTTTAGTCTCCTCCAATAATTTAAAAAACTGGTCCACATTTCTGGATGGAGATCTATATATGCAACATACAATAATTTTTATCATGTTGGTGTTTACTTTACTTGCACATGCTTCGAATGTCTTTGCACTACAAAATTCATTTAAATTTACTGTATTGAAATTTATATCTTTCCTTGTCATAATACATACTCCCACCTCTGAAAATCCCTCTCTACAGAAACTTGATGCTAATCTATAATTATTTAAAGAAAGGTTTTTTTTTATTTCTTGTTCTCTCAAATGATGTTCGCTTAAACGAATGAGATGAGGTCTAATAAGACTAAGCTGCATAATTATACTTAATTTATCTCTCTTTTTGTTTATACTCAATATATTCTGATGGCATATGATTAACTTGTCGGAGTATTTATGCTTATTATTTATCTTTAAATCCTTTAAAAAATCCTCATTCTTCAGTTTCGGGCAATTTGTCTTTTTCATATTCTACGTTTCATCTCCCTATAATCTGTGTTTGAGTCTGTGTTCAACTTTCTTTTGGTTCAACATAATTATGAATTGAACAAATTTTACGCAAAGAACATACATAGTATTTACTATGAAAGATTATCACAGTAACTTACGAGACTGCTGAAATGTCTGAATCAGTTTCTTCAAGGGCGAAATTAATTTATACGAATCGTTACTGCAGAATGGTCCCGTAACAGCGTTGTTTACTTGCGAAATCTGCGGTTCTCACAGCAGTGCTGTGCTTTTTCCAATACAGTGAAGGCAGCAAGCGCCTCCGAAACGTGGTAACCATGTACCAGTATACACGGTTACATATCGCGGGGAACTAAATCTTCACAAACTTACTTGTTCTGCGGTCAAATTTGGTTAATTAGAACGGAGTTGACAATGACTCACCCGATGATCCACAATCCGCGCACTCTTGGACATTCCTTAATTTCCCTTTGGACATCGATATTGACATTATAAATTCCCATTAATACTTTTGTTACGATTTTCCACCCACCATTTCACACACTAAAGCTAGTATGTTCATTACACTTAAACAACGAAAATCTTTCCAACTTGCGGTAACATCACTGCATCACGTCAATCACGACCAAAGATTATCATCACAACTATTTCCAATCACCACAGGGCCTATCACAATCTACGGATCCCAACCCAGAATAAATTATTTGTGTTCACATCACTTCTATTCGCTTAAAAAGTAAAGTACAGCATATTCAAAGTATTTATTTTCTTCATTAATATTTGAAATTAATACTAGATATTAAATCTGATGTTGTCGCTCGTGATTCAGAGTTGCATCCAAGAAGTATGGTGTGATTAGCCATGTGGAAGACATGTACACTCAGCCCAACATAAATCTGCACTGTTGGCAATTTATGACATTTGTAGCAGAATTAGTGAGCGACACGCCTCGGAAAATTGATGAGCGTTAATTCGTGGTTTACTTGAAATTAAGAAAACATGTTGGTGTCTGATTAATATACATCCGGCGTGATGACTGTAATGAGTAGAAGGTGGAGAAAAGTCGCGAATGCACAAATATAATGAAACTACGAACGACTGGAATTATCATGTATTTTGTACCTACGTCGCCTTCTATTCCGGACTTCAGAAATTTCAGGCCGCTGGATTTTTGGTGTAGACGGTGTACTCTGTAACAATGCTGTGCACAGATTCAAGTCAGGGTTTCTATGTAGTTTACCCAAACGCTACCCGCTACATATGAGTGAAATATCTTTGGTGTTTGCAGGAGTCTGCAGGAGGCAAGGATATTAGATGATCTGTGAGGAACGGTGTATGGTGATGGGACGAAGAAAGTAGTAGTAGTGTAAATTTGCTGTGTAAACTTGTTAAGTGTTTGTAAATATACTGTTTTGAAATGCCTTCCATTGACTTTATAAAGAGTGAATATCCATTACATTGGCTTGTGTGGAACAATGAGTATAAAGAACTGGATAAAGAGTTGTCCCAGAAAGCGAGTAATGTAAGTGTCAAGTGTGTTTCAGAAAGAAATTCTAAGACAAGTCACTCGAGCTGTATTTATGGTTAAAAAGAAAAGTATTCTATCCAAATGCAGCTTGTACGCTGGAAGACCAATGATTGTGACGTGATAATTATGTTTGCTTGCATCGTTAATTTGAAAAGGAGGATTGTTGTAACCTATTTCTGGACATGACTGTAAAATGAACGAATGAAATTTGGAGTTGTGATTCGAAATTGTAAGTTTCTTTAGATCCTGTCGGTGTCAGAATAAAACAGATTAAGTAACTGAGGATATTCCTACGAAAGGAGGTAAAAGTCCCTGTTCTGACTTTTCTTGCCATAAGTGATGAAGTAGATGAAGTTCCAGATTTTAGACCTGTGTGGCGTAGCGTGTACGTATATACTTCAGAAATACGATTCTTTTTACTCCTAACAATTGCAGATTAGTCTGATCTCAATAGCTTTGCTGCTGGACAATCTATGCACTCTGTAGTTCTAGCCAGGTTGTTGCTCTTGGTCCACTTGGTATAGGGTATAGGAGTGTCTGTTGTGAATGTATAAATGTCACATCTTCATGGCACAGTCTGTCAAGCATATAACACATACAGTATATGGGAGATGTAGTATATGCATATGTTTGTGACCTTATGGTGTAGGTCATTTGCCCTGACTTCAGGAGAGGACTGACCTCTGGTCACATTTTTGAAATGCTAGTGTGTATGACTGAAATTTGCACAGGTCTTGTTTCATTTCATTTCATTTTATTTTTGTTCATTTGATCCAGAGAGGGCATAGCCCGCAGGATATAGAACATGTCATCATTAGTATCATCATTTGTTTTGAACCTTACAAAGAATGTGTTGATTTTTTTCACTGGAAGTGGTCTTTGTATAAGATATAGTCAGCTTTTCTTGCTGTGAATGTGATTTCCATTAGGCTGATTGCCAGAAATGCCACTGCATTGTATTAATTCATCCTAGAGATTTCTTAGAATGTTGGATTTTCTTGTTGAGACTTTCTGGGTGACATGTTCTTTTGCCTTGTCAGATGATTGTGGAGGCAGGGGCTGTTGTTGAGAAAATCAGTGAATATTGATTTGAGTGTCAATTAAATTAGGGATTACAGTGGATACATAGGCCAGGTTAAATTAATATGGTAGGACAGAGGTAGACATGGATAAGAATAAGTACAGGAACAGTTTATTATCCAAAGAAATGAAGGTTGTTGACAGCCAGTGACATATTGTTAATACAAAATTTTATGAACATCTTCAATCTGAATTTATTAAGTGTTCCAGACTTTTTCTGACATATTCATACTCACATGTATGAATGTATTTTCATGATGATGCCATAAACCTGTCTTTACGTACAAAAATGGGAGAGCAGACACAAAGGTACAAACAAATTGATAAAAAAATTATGGTTATAGGATCTTTAATTAATTTTTTAATGCCTTCCAGTATGACAAAGAAAAACGTGACGCCCGGGGCCGTACACCACTCATGCTGGCAGTCACTCTTGGCCATCTTGAATCAGCTCGAACTCTTCTGCAACATGCAACCAATGTTAATACAGAGAACAGAGAAGGATGGACAGGTATTCATAGTTGCTTGAGTTTGGAAAATAGAAATTTTAATAAATATTTCTAATGTGTAATTTCAGTTATTGGGATTGAACCATTATATTTGTTTAAATTCTTTCAGTGTGCAATGCTGTCACTCTGTTTAGGATGAATTAGGTGGCAGCAGGATTTGGCCCAATATAAGGCCACATAATTGAAGTATGGATAGCAGTATGAAAAATGGTACTGGTCAGAGGAAAGGTACCATGGCCAAAAAAGAGTCTCATGTGAGCATTAAGGGTGAGGAAGGTGCTCTTCAATAGGAAGGGACCCTGTGGTTATGAATAAAGAGTAGGGGTGTCTAACCTTGTTTTGGCAGGAGGGCTACAGTAAAAGTTATAATGTGCTACATGGGCTAGTGTTAAAATGTTTATGAACAATAGAATAAAAATAGTGTAAATTTATGCTGTTAGTATGAAAGGTATGCCTGCTTTTGCTGTGCAAGAGAACTAACATTTGATTACACTTTAGAAGTGTGATATAAGAGCATAACAGAGATTCTTGAACAGAACTTTATTTTGATGTGTACATGAAAGTGGCTGTTTACATACGTATGTGTTGCCAGATACAGTTGTCAGATTTTGTGCTAGCTTCTGTGGCGCTGAGAATAAAGGTTCTGGCAAAGGTAAAGGTAAGGCAAAGTTGCCCAGTACCTGCCATGAAGGTTTGTGTGAGCGTGGATATATGGCTTTACATATCTTTATGTCAGTATTTGATGGAGGTGAGTGGCTTAGGTTCTTACCCTAGCTGCTTTGTTCTGAAGGAAAGAGTCCCAGGTACCCATTTAATAGGACACTGGGTGGGCCCTAGAACCAGTCTTGGATACTTTGTAGAAGAGAGAAATCTCACGCTGGTGGCAGGAACTGTACCACCATTCGTCACCAAGCCTGTAGCCTATTCACTATACTGATTGCTCCATCCTAGCTTGTAAGATGCTGGAGAAGAAACAAAACAAAGCTTCCTGGTTGCAGCTGCTGTGCAAAATTGTGTCATGCTGCAGTTCACTCAATTCAGGTTGCAGTTTATTTGGAACATCACATTCTTCAATGAAGAGTGGATTTTGAAAGAAACATGTATTTGTAGCATGGCTAGGAGAATCATTGACTCCCATGTTAAAATTCTTGGCAAAGAAATTGATAATTTTTGAAGCAGAGACACTTGGCATGTGAAAAGTACAAATCCAACCATATGAAGCAAAGCACCAAAGAAAGGAAGAAGAAGAATGAGGAGGACAAAGAGGAGAAAGAGGAGGAGGAGGAAGAGATGGAGGTTAACATTTTGCAACTGTTTCTGAAATAGTTTCAGCTTCATTTTAGTAGCTGTGACAGCCAAAAACATTGGCACTGAAGTTGTCTTGATCTTGAAGTTTAGTTGTGAAGATGGAAGGTGGATGGAACAGCCTCCAGATTCAGTTTAGTAGCAGACTGTGGTGTTGATGTTTAACCGTCATGTTCTGCTATGAGGGAGCTAGATTAAGAGTTGTGTTCAGCATGTTGAAAATGCACTCATATATGTGTAATGTGTTTTCTAGTGGTCCAGGAAGCTGTTGCCACAGGTGACCCCGAGTTGTTGCAGCTAGTTCTTGAGAGAAGGGACTTCCAAAGATATTCAAGCAGAGTTGGTGGTATTCCGGAACTGCTACAGAAACTTAAAGAAGTAAGCACAGAATCTTGTATTTGAACGCACTCACCTCCTAAAGGGATGTCAATACTTACTGTGCATATTGACAGGAATAACATGATCACCTTGGAGGGTTTTACCATTTTGTTCCATAACAAAATGAATCTTGTAACATCCTTCAAGTATAACTCTTTAACTTTGCTGCTAATACACTATTGAATCCTTTTTCTGTTTGCTTTATGCCTTATGTCCCACTTGGGGTCATATATAGTGGCTGCTTTGATAAGGATATTATTGACTTTCGTAAGGTGCAAAGGAAGGGAGACTGAGCCAAAAACCTGTTGTGTGTCTCTGTGCTTAAAATTAAGTGTTTTCAGTGTTTGGAACAAACGGTTTATACCTTCAAAGCTAGGAAAGATATTATTATATACAAGGTGTCTGGTGAACCTGTTTTGATTTAGAGCCAGTTTGTAATTCTGCAAACATATGTCTAAGTCATTTTGTCTTTAATATTGTGCACTTTAAGTATATTTTAAGTAATGGGCAGGACTTCTGTTTATGAAGGCAGGTAGCTGGTTGTGCCTGCAAGAGGTTAAATGATTAAAAGAAAATTAAATCGCCAATGTTTATGGTACTAAGGACACTGAGAATTTTTATTTATTCTTCTTCATTTTCATATCTTCATAATAGCTACTACAGAAGTGAATAAATCCTGCCACACAACAGGTTTAATTCTTTAATAGTACTGTATTGTGATGCATGTAATTTCAAGTAAAGGGACAGACTTGGTGATTATAGACTTCAGTTTTGGGTATTTATGGTACCCATTAGAACAGTCATTTTTACAAATTTTGTAAATTTTCATGAGGTTGCACTGTACGTACCATATGTACCCCAGATATGAGACTTTTGTGGGGCATGTGAAGAAAATGAGGAACAGCACTAACATTAGAAAGTAGCTTACTGTGGTAAATGTTTTTACACCTCCATTAGTTCTCTGCAGTTTCTGGGCTGGATAATAAAGGGTTTTCACCTTGTACGGTGTATGATGTCACCAACATGGAAGGGACAGTCAACAGCTTACTGGTTTTCTCAGGCATTCTCACTGACAAATGCATGTTGGACTATCACATTGGGTTATTTTCTGTGATACCTGCATGTGTATCTGTGAATCTCTTGGAATTTTTTGTAATTAAACATAATCATCATCATAATCACAGTCTTTTTCTGGATATTATAACATTGTTATTAAAAGTAACCCTTGTAGATCAACAAGAAAATTTAGGTATATTTTTTTTCAGAATCACTTTGCTTGAAAGAAAATTTAAGAGGAATATTTTCCTCTGTACAAATAGTCATTGGATGAAAAGATTTTGCCTTATGGCTGTTTTTGAATGACAGAGTGCCAAAAACAAAAATGGCTGAACAGCTTTTGATAAAATTCTGCAATCTCAATTTTCATACATACTTATTCAGCTGTTCTTAAGTTGTTACTTGCATACATGTGTTCAGAGTTGCAGTTATGTGAATGTACAAGAAAAGACGTAGGATAAAGCGGTGCATGAGCTACAGTCATAATGAAGCTGTGGCACCAAGGCTGTATTTGTATCTCATTTGCTTGATTTATTTAATTTTATATGCTAGTGTAAAATTTTTAAGTTTTAAGCCATATGTGTAAGTCATTAGTTTCTTATACATGAAAGAAATACCTAAAGATGATATAATTTAGGTTTAAACATTATTCTTGAAGTGAAGCTATTCCATTACCGAACATACTGGTTCATTACAATGCTCATGAATGCCTACTTGTGGACTTCGTCCTGAGACAGTTCACTACCACAGCGTCTTCACAACCTGTTCCTGTGTGATTAATTTTCATATTACTCTCCCATATTCTTCAAGGCTGCCAGAGACATTTATTTCTTTTAGATTTCCCATCAAAACAGTTTTCATTTTGTGCTTCTTCTTTGTATTCTGTATGTCATGTCAGTCTCACTTGTGATACGTTACTGACATTATTAGAGAGCTTTATTTGATGGCTGTAACAAGGTTCATTTGACCCAAGGAAGTTTGGCTATATGGTAAACATTTTCACAAGAATAACGAAGCTGCTGCGTTACTGGCACTCTGTAGTTTATTCAGGTGTTAACAGTGCTGCAGATCTGTCTGTCTGTCACCAACACACTTCCAGGTGGAACTCTTGTGCAGAAAACTTCCTCATACCAAGATGTAGTGTTCATAATGCTGTATACAGGTGAACACCAATTTCCATATGAAATTTATGTGCACATACTGGTAGTGTGTTTTAGATTTATGACATATTTTTCATCTTTCTAGGCTCCTGATTTTTATGTGGAGATGAAGTGGGAATTTACAAGTTGGGGTAAGTTTGTTGAAGTGATTTTGTTTGTATCTAAATGAGATGAAATAAAAGAAGAATTGAGATGGTTAAATAATGAGGAATTTCACAATTTAACTAGTTGTCCAGTATCCATATGGTAGTTAAATAAGAAGAATGGGAATAGTGGGTAATGCTGAATGCGTGGCAGAAATAAGAAATGAAGCATAGATGTATAGGCTTTGAAGGTGTCTGGATTGAGCTGCCACAGGATGGAGTCCAAAGGCACACACGTATGAATATGGTAATGAACCTGTATGTTTGGTAATGGAATTTCTTAACCACCTAAATTATCATCTGCTGTGTCACGTAGTTAGGTTCCAAAATGATGAATTAAGAGTGACCAAAATGAAAGATCAAGCCATTGGTTTAGTTCAGTACATAGCCTTTATGTCAATACTGCAAGTTTGTTTAACCTTTTAAAGCCTACTGGTTACATGATGCGCCAGCAGTTTAACATTCAACAACTGTACGCTGTGCCCAAACTGTATTTATGTGTTCCATATTTATCTGAGAAGAAGCAGTGACTTGTGCCACTTACACCATAAACTGAGTGGTTTTTATAACCGAGATGAAAAGTGTCTACTGCGCGGTACGGACTGGGTCTTTAAATAAAGCAGTCTGTGCTTTGTCTTTAAAGGGCTAATGGTGTCATTAAATGTACAAGGTATTTATAATGTTACTATCTTAACCTTGCCTATTACAAAATGTTATTTTCAATTTGCTGTAGATAAAGTTATTCAATTTGCTGCATTTTGTGCCTTCAGCTAGAGTTTTTTTTTTTTGCCCTTTCTGTAGCACTGTGAGTGATTTCGTGGTGCTGCCGTCATGCATAACCCAAAATGGGTCATGGACGAGAAAATGCTTAGTGTGTTAAGCACTGCTTGCAGTCACACATAACTCAAAATGGTGACCACACAGGAAAAGGTTTGGTCGCTGTTCATGATGAATCAGCTACGGTTTTCAGCCCCCGCTAGTGAAATTTATATCTCGTAAATCTCACAATTGTGTAGTTATTTATGGTTGTACTTCATGCTGAGAGAATTATATAAAAGAATTGAGGTATCAAAAGTCCTTTTCAGAACCTTTTTTAACCCTTAGTTTACTAATGTCATATATATATATATATATATGACATTAGTAGCCTAAGGGTTAATGATTTAACCCTTATCCTGCTAACGTGGAGAAAATGGTGAGCTAATAATGCCAGCAAATAGCAGATGGGATTTA
>Ga0268261_10002100_pt1 | contig 14165 bp, 8 predicted proteins | sample TergutNc150P1_FD_190353 | JGI IMG/M metagenome (GOLD analysis project Ga0268261, IMG submission 190353) | Nasutitermes corniger P1 segment gut microbial community from laboratory colony in Florida, USA - Nc150 P1 (SPAdes) (version 2) | ecosystem: Host-associated > Arthropoda: Insects > Digestive... | reverse complement strand
CCCCAAAAAAAAAGACTTGCGATCGTATATAATGATATTAGTTGTGTTTGAACCCCTCGTCTTTTTTCTGTGAGGAAAACTGGGACATTTCTTGCATTAGGCAAACCACATCAGTTGTTCGTGTTGACAATCATGTCAAAACATGAAAAACGTAATGCAGATCATGACGCAATGACAACTGTGCTTTAGACGTTATTGCACTGAAATATTGACGCCAGGTATACCAACACAGCCGAGCCCACGGTAGCAGAGCTGTGGAAGTACAACGACAGGGGTGAGCAAATCTCGGGTGTCAGGTCACTGTTTAACGTGATACGTAACATTTGTCGGTCCGCAGTGTGGAAATTGTTCCATGTAACCCTTCTGCCCTATAAGTTTGAGGATACTTGTAGATTTCAGGAACTTTTGTGCATTCTGTACCACGGCAAAGTTCTCAGCGACACAGGATATCACAACGTGTTGATCGGTACACAGGTTCCAACGACTAGAAGGAACCTGCTGCGTACATATTCTAGATTAGTCCATGTTCGTGGACTTTCTCTAGTATCAAATGCATAGCTAATGTAGTATCGGAAATTAAAGTCTTTGGGTGTTCGACACTGTCACTGGGCGAGCTGCTCGCGACATCTCCAAGGATCATTAAGTCTTTCTTCACAGCGTCAAGTAGTCTGAAAATAATATGAGAAATGACGGAATGACTACAAATGGTAATATGTAAAGTGTGCACGCGGTAGTAATAATGGCTTATTTTAACATAAGTCTATCCAATTTCGGGACACATTCGCACCCCATCCTCCAGCCTCTTCAAATGTCGTGTGTTACAGGAGTTGGTAATACAGCCGTCATGGGACATATCCGTGTTATCAGAGCAAGAACGACATAAGTGTATGGTATTGTTAGAGAAAGAGTAGCTGGAATAAGAATTTGTAAACATCGTCCAGGAAGAGCGGGATATACAGTTATGTGTAATTTATGTGGCCACTCATGTGTAGTTTGTTTACATGTTAATCGTGATGTATATATTTATTAGCAACGTGTATTAATTGAATTACTGAGAAGAGATTAATGTTACGGGAGGATGATTATACTGTAATTGCAGTTACAAATGAGAACATCGGAAAATGTGTGAAATTGTGGACATCACATTCTTGCAGCTGTCTTGGGATGATATTTTGTTCCAGCACGTTTTACCGCTCCTTACGCTGAAGGATTGTTTCAATTTGCGTTCCACTTCGAAACTGTGTAGAGAGCTGGTGGACGGCTACCTCACAAGAATAAAAGATGTAAACATCGCTCTATTTAAAACATTCAATGGCCATGCTTTTGAAGTACGTTGAAACCGTGGTGGTGCAGTGGTGGTTTACACATATACAACTACTGCATAAATATTCAAGAAAAAATTTTCTCAGACGTCATATGAACTTAACCAAACATTCTTATTCACTCTACAGGTATTGGTAGAGAACTGCAGGAGTATTCGACACATAAACGTTGCTTACTGCAATTGGCTTGAAGATAAACTTCTTAAGCCTTTGCTCTGCAACAATAAATATTTAAGTTATGTGAACTTAAGTGGCTGCCTTGGGTTGACAAATGCATGTCTGCAGCCTCTAATTGTCTCTTGCAAAGTGAGTTTTTATACATATGTATACATATCATGAAGTTATGAGACATTTATCAGAGTGTATGTATAAACGTTACGTTACTTGCAAGTAACAATATAGTTAAATTCCCTTTCCTGACTCATTGTTAGGCTAAGCAGTATAGCTAAGTTTGTGATTTAATGTGGTGAGAAATTATGTATCATTTGTTTTGAGACTCATTCCTGTTTTTGTTTGTTACATTACAGGATTTGAAGAGTCTGAAAGTGAAAAACTGTCATTGGGTAACTGCTGACACTATCAAGGCATTAACTTTCCATCAGAACAATTTAGAAGAAATAGATCTTACATCATGTTGGGATCTTGGGGACGAAAGTTTAATCACACTTGTTCAGAAGTTCAGAAGGCAATAAGTTTTTAACTTTATATATGGGAGCATATATATATATATATATATACACACACACACACACACACACACACACACACACACACACACGCGCGCACGCACGCACGAGATTTCACTTTCATAAATCCTTAGAGCACACTGGCATAGTTCATAAAGCATGTCATAAGAATAAGTTTGATTGAAGACAGTCAGTGGTCACACAATAAACAGCTTCATATAAGCACAAATGTGGTCAAGAACATACATAAAAATAATACTTACTCCATGGAGCAGAGTTCTTCTTGAGAAGCTAACTGGTTTTCAGCTAGTCAAGAAATTCTCCACATTTTATGGAACCTGAAGGTTCATTACCACATTCACAACCAGTCATAATTGTAATTATCCTTTTCTGTTGTAGGAAGAATTTATTGCTATCTGTTGAGGTTCCCCAAAATATAACACCATATTCCATTGTAGCATGAAATTATGCAAACTAAATCATTTGAGAGTGGATATGTTAATATAAGGGTACTTAATTCTAACAATAAAGTATACGCTACTCATTTTAGGTATAATATGATTTATATGATTCTTCCAGTTTATGTGTTTGTCTAATTTTAACCCAAAGAATTCAGTATTAGTAGATTCTTTTATTGAATTATTTTGATAGTTAATTAGATGTTTCATCTTGGTAATGTTTTGAGCTGAACTGATTATATTTGTCTTATCTAAAGTTAAATCATTCACTCAAATAGTCCAGTGTGGTCTTAGCTTTTATTTGTGACTATTATTCGTAGCAGTGTGATATGATCCATACAAGAGATCATTTATATGAATTAAGAACAACAGTGGTCCCTAGATTGAGGCCTGGGGAACCCAAATGATTAGTTTCCCAACTGGAAGAATTTTATTCTCCTACATTTTGTGTAGATATATTAAACTTCTGTTCATGTCTGTGAGATATGATTTAATCCTGTAGTAACATGTTCCTTGCACTCCATGGTGAAATAATTTGTTTAGAAGAATTACATGGTTAACACAGTCTAAAGCTTTAGACAGGTCACAAAAATGCCATCTATCTGCTGCTGGTGATTTAGTGCAGTAAGTAAGGTATCCATTAAAACAAAGAGTGCATTTTCAGCACATCTCTGAAATGTCAGATTTGACATATGAACTTCCATGGTGCAATAATCCAGAAGAATATTATCTTAACTCCCCCTTTCTTTGACACTTAATATTTTCCTGTACACAGACATGGGAGTGACTCAAGTTCTTGAAAATATGTTACACATAAACCAGTTGTGATACTGCATGCCTTGTAGGTGTACTTTGTGTACTGAAGATAAAAATGTAATGTACCATGCAAAAAGTGACAAATCTTATGATACTTTTACATGGGTTTGATTATTACACTCTGTACTGAAATAGTTGATGTATAAGTTGTAGATAATATTTCGTGCTATGTGATAAGTTTGTGTATGATAACAAGAGCAGAGTCCGTTTAAACTCTGTGTGAAGTAGGAGTCCTAGTGTTCAAATACAAACCAAAATTAATTCACCTGACTTTTTAACATAAGCTCTTCATTACCAAATTTCATCTAAATCCACACAGTGGCTCTGGAGCTGAAGCATGGAAAAATATCCTCCCCATTAAGCATTAAATTTCAGCACACTGTACAAAGAACATATAAAAAAACAATCAAATTTCAATTGTTTCGATGTAACTGGAGTATAGGAGACTTAGAGGATCTCCAGAGCATATTTTGTACAGTACCCATGCAATATCTAAAATTCATTCATCCCGTTTGCTTTAGAAATAACGCATACAATAAATTACATAGTCTGCACAAATGTGCCCCCTTATTGTATATAAATGTATTTTAAAATTCTAACATACTCTGCACCAGAGCAAAACTCCAGGATCGTGTTTATTTAATATGTGGCAGTGTATGCTTTTGTATTCTGCTATTTTGTATGACGTAACTGGATGGTCATGTGTGTGTGTTCTTCAGTACATACAAACCACATTATCACCACGAAGTCTTATACTGATAACCTCGTCACAGAATAGTTACACAAGAAGCCAAATGAAGACTCTATGCTCTTCTGGGATGTTACAAAGCACTGATTGGTAGCTGCTCAACCCTTGGAGATGGGACTGATGGGCTGTGCTGAAATGTTGGTAACCACCACCCCACACTGCATCCCAGAAGAGCGAATATCTTACATGTTAATATTTTTTAAATACATGCCATATATTTCAGTATGGGTATGGAAGTGCAGAAGTTAAGGTGTGATGCTGAATGAGAGCACTTGGTAACCAAGAGGAGGACAAGCTCATAAGGGAAAGGCAATGGATTTAGATTTTCATAATTAATGGTTATGTTTTATGCTTATGACTTAACAGCAGTATACTTATACTGGAGTTGACCATATACTCAAATCAGACATGTGCAAAATTGAACTTGTTCCAAACATTTGGCAACCTAACAACTGCGTAAGTAGGGAGTGTGTCTGTATCCTTCATTTCATGCTCCTAACAATACTGTAAGAAATTAAGTTTTTCTTTACTTAATATCCTTATTTCCCTCTCCCAACTCACCTTTATATAAGACACGTACATTATTACAATTGTCATTTCACATGCTATATACTTCCTTTAAACAGTTAATATGCCATTTTATTGATTCTTCTCAGTAATAATATTTTCTTCTTGACAGGCTCCGTGTGCTGTGCATCTCCAATATTTATTCAGTTACTGATACAACAATGTTTGCAATTGCACAGTACTGTCAGTGTTTGGAATATCTTAACATAAGTGGATGTTGGCGCATCCATGACGATGGAGTGAGGTAACATAACTGTTATTCATTCATGTGAAGACAAAACTGTAACAGTGTATTTGAAACGATGCATCAACACTAACTTCAACAATTTACTTTTCAGAATGGTTGGAGAATACTGTCGTAACTTAAAATCGCTGCTAGTCACAGAATGTCACTACGTCACCGAGAGAAGTCTAGGATGTTTACGAAATCGCATTTTCATCGACAAACCTGATCATTCCGAATATTACAGAGAACTTGACCACCCAGTACCTATAATGGGGCTTAACATGTAAACTTTCACTGCCTGGAAGATAAGAGGCAAGACATTACAAGGTTGTGAACTTCACAGATAAAGAGATTAAAGTTATTTATTTGTAGGCATGTTCAGATCACTCTGAAGCATCTATTAAAATCACTCTGCCCAACTATCCATACACATGAAACAACAAACAATGAATAGACTTTCATTAAATGTGGTATGGGTGAATTACACAAAACATGGAGACATTTCAATTTTCACTTAGATCACACAAGTTTAATGACCGCTTTCCATAAAAACCTACATCAGTATAAGTGTGCACCATTTTCAAACAGCTATCATAGAGGGAAACAAAACACATTTTATGTCCACTAAGATTTTGTAGTTAAACAAAAGCAATGCTATGCATACATGAAGGCTGCTGAACAATAAGCAATGGCCAAAACAGAAGGTACCTAACCTTCCAAGTGAAAAACATAAGCAAGCCTCGACTTACAGTCCAATATGAAGAATTTAAATTTGTTTTATGTTTTGATGTAATGTTAAATACAACTAAGAAGCATAATTTAAAAACTGTAATTTCATATGTAACTCATTATTCTTGCTCACAAATGTGCTTATCAAGTGTAGTACATTGTGCAGTAATGGTATTTGCAATTTATTGAACACTGCTGTCAATAACAAAAAAGATTATAAAATACAGACTTCGATTTACTTCTGTAATGAAATCTGAGACCACTGCACTTGCCATTTGAAACATATCAGCAGCCAAACAAGCAGTAAATATAATAAACAGAAATTATATAACCAAACATTCTTACAGGTTGTATTCATGGCAACTCTGTGTGTGTGTGTGTCTGTGTGTAAACAAGGTAATGCAAACAATAATTGTATTACAATATCACAATACAATTCCAATGATACGGACTGTTCGAAAATTCTGGTTTACATGAATTTATTTCCAAATAAAAAAAAAACTTTTTTATCACAGGTACATTCTGAACCAATGAGTGACTTCTTCCTCTGATTGAAGAGCTCTACCCCATGGTGTTCTCTCCCGATCCTCTGTGTACTGGAATGGTCCGAGCACAAGGCGGCCAATTGGCTGGTCTTTCCTCAGTAACCCTTTCATCATGATACTGACTACAATGAAGGAGTCATGGAGAAAATTTGGTGACAGTTTGAAAGTAAATGTCTCATTGTATGTAGGATTTCTGTTGTTGGGAACTACAGCACTCTTCTTTGATTTCACCTTTTGACCACATGAAAAGTATACAACTTTGACGTACGTGTTGTATTTGTCTGTAACAATAAATGTAAAAACACAGTTTATAACAATAAAAGCCGTAATTCCCTATAACCAAAATTATTTAAACTATTCTACCCTACAACCATTCCCATGAAACAGTGTCTACATATGTTCACTTTGTGCAAACAAGGAATGAGTAAATGAATGAATAACAATAATAACAGTAATGTGGTATTTTTTCCAGCTCTTCTTAAAAGTAAAGATGGTAAGATATAATAAACACATATCCCACAGGTGCTCTTTGCTACAATTATTCCAAATGAGTGGTGCAAAGGGGATATCATGTTCTTAATTTTTTCAAAATATGATGTTTGATATTTTTTATTTTATATCATCAATGTAACAATGAATTTTGTGACATTACTGAAAACAGCTGTTTACTCTGACAGAACTACAATACTTTGTATTAATAACATCTACAAATACTGGCTTGTGTTAGAATTGGGATATATTTATTTAAGTACTAATCTAATACAGTCATTTTGGGCCTTCAAGTTACATAATAATACACTAGTCTTAATTCACCTATAACATTTAAACAGGCTTAAAATTTCACTTTGATTGTTGAGTACCTGATTCACAATTTAACCCTTATCCTGCTAATGTGGAGAATATAGTGAGCTTCTAATAGTATTCCAATATACATCCAACAAGATGCAACATTACACAGTTTATTTATATCTGGTAACTGCTCTACATGTTTTGGTTGGTACTTCCACCCATCATCAGGAGCGCATACAACTGTATCTACAGCATCTGGTATTTGTCACACAGTTACTGCTATCTGCCGCTATCGTGGAAGAGTTGGAACTCAAACCAGTTCCAACTCTTCCATGATAGCGGCAGGTAGCAGTGACGGTGTGACAAATACCAGATGCTGTAGATACAGTTGTATGCACTCCTGATGATGGGTGGAAGTACCACCCGAAACATGTAGAGCCGTTACCAGATATAAACTGTGTAACACTGCATCTTGTTGGATGTATATTGGAATATACTTACAATGCACAGACCCATAAACTTTAAATCTCCTAATAATACTACCAAATGGCAGATGGAATTTAACTCGATGTTTAAAGGGTTAATACTCGACAGTGGACCAACTAACCTTTATTATACTATATTCTTATGTCTAAGATGTGTGTTTGTACCTGAAGCTTCAACATTTGGACAAATTTAGCTGTGCATTTACAACTGTTAAAAGGTGAAAAGTACAGCAAAATTCCATTTACCTGACTCGCGTGACACCCAACAGGTGCCAAATTATCAAATATTCTGGATTATCAGTTGGTACCTACACTGACCAAAGTTCTTATAGGTAATTTTTTGTTACTGCCCCTACATTTAGTCTGTACAACCAAACAGAGATGTATTCCATGTGGACATCTTATCTCCATCTGCTGGTTCCAGGTCCTCTTCAGTGTTTTCCCAAGTCTTCACAGCTGATGGAGTAGGAGACAAGGAGTCAGGAGATACCACATTTGATGTACAGACACTCTTAGAGGCCTTTTTGAACATGGCCCCAAGATCTGCTTGTTTCACTGATGAAGCTTTTATCTGGTAAAAAGCAAAAGTAAATAGTAGTCTCGGGACTACTCTCCTCAAGTGCCGCATTATCAGGATTTCCAAATTATCAGACGTCAGAGCACAGGAATTTTGCTGTATTTCATATATGGACATACAGTATGCATGTACCATAAGCCTGCACTGAACTGCAGATGTTCCTCTCAAACCTATGCCCCATTTCAGACTACCACTGTGAGAAAACTGCTAAAAGAATACAAGTTGTGACATCATTAACAGACATTCAGAGAACTGCAGTGGTAAACTCCAAAACTGTCACTGTGAGCTTGAGTTGTCATGTGAGACAAAAATGAAATCCTTCACAGTGCAAGGAACTGGCAAGGTTTTGAGACACAGCCCATGCTTGTGGATTAGGAGACACCACTGCGTGCTTAGTGAATGCTACGCTGCACAACAGATTGGCAATTTTAGAGTTACAGACTAAACTAGTTTCTTTTTTTGTTACGCTCCAACCTGTATCCTTTCATTTGTTACATTTTTAACCACAGTGATGGTCAGAAATGGAGGAAGCTTGACGGGGTCATACTGTCATACTGATCTCAGCACCAATTTTTGTACCACAGCTAAAATACCACACACAACTGCTTCCACTACCAAACATAAACTATTGAGATGGTGCCAGAAGAACATCATGATGCAAGACATCAGATGGTTGCATTTGTATGCTAAGCAAAATAGGTTGTCAGCCTCAAATTCAAGTTACTTCTATTTACTAAGTTCATTTGACATTCAGGGGACCGTGCATCGTGATATATTCTTACAATGAAAGCCAACAAGATGCACTATTTCTCAAATTTATTTGACAAAGTACTCTACATGTTTCGGACATGTCCCTTATCCATCATCAGGAGTATCTCAACACTGTATACACGCAATAGGTATCTGTCATTCTAGTTCTGTTGGCGTCTGCTAGCATGGTCAGGAAGGACCTCATCCATCATTCCATCCTGACCATGCTAGCAGACACCAACAGAACTAGAATGACAGATACCTACTGCGTGTATACAGTGTTGAGATACTCCTGACGATGGACAGTGGACATGTCTGAAACATGTAGAGTACTTTATCAAATAAATATGAGAAACAGTGTACCTCATTGGCTTTCATTATAAGAATTTGCCAAGTTCAGTTTAACAAGAAGTTGGACAAGAGGAGGAAATGTGAAAAATGTGACAGTTATCATGAAATGAATCTGATTTTGAACAGGGTGTAATACTCTACTTCATTTTTCAAGCTGTTGCTACTGAATATTTTACAGGAATGACCCCTACTGTGGGCTCTTACAGACATGGTGATGCACCTTGGGGTTAAAGAAAGAAAGATAAAAAGTCAGGACTTTATGGACTAGTGACTAATGGCTTCTCAGGAAGTCTCCCACTTCATGAGTTAGTTAATAAGCCATATTCATACAATGATGCAAAAACATCTTCAATGTAAGGATCATGCGTAAATTGGCCAATAAATTTAGTGCTTTAGTCTTAAAGAATGTAAACAACAAGCAGATACCTGTCAGCCTGTTAATCTTGGCAGTATTTGTGGACAGCAGAAGATTACAAGCCTCTAATACCAAAACTTTCATAATCATCATCTCCCTTTTATAACTCAAGCTGACTCGTATGTTGCCCGGGTCAACATCTGGCTGTAACAATTGAAATCAAAATTCTGGAAATCTGGTAACTGATGACATCTGTTCTTAGCCATACTCATATTTAGGTTAATGTAAGAGCATTCCTAAGGATGCCCCATTTTCATTTTCACTACTCATTTTTAACCCGATCGGGTTGTCTCTAGAACTCCGTAATATGTATAGAGAAAATTACACTTTAGTCCAGTGCCACATTGCAAGCGTTTCAAAGTATGAACAAATTAATGGAATTCACAGCTCGAAGTCCTGCACTGTTGCTGCAAAAGACTCCAATCCACTCTCACAGCATCAGCATTCTTGCTACTCTTGTGCCAATGGCCTTGCCTCTGCAGAGGCAATATGAAGAGTAGGCACATAAAATCTTTCCGGGTGAAAACTGTCACCTAGACAGTGTGCACAGCATTACTTCTACCATTATTCAGGAACTAAATGCGTGTCTTACTCACATGACTAACCAACATGCATTGCTCAAGCTTCTTAGACTATGATTACATTTTCCGATTATGACAATTTCTACACTTCCTCATTCACTTGCTCAGATTTTGTTTGCAAACTAAATGTTACATTTCTGTTTGAAATGATTAAGAATGTAACTTCAGAGGAATGACCTGGAAGCATACAATATAATAATGAAAATGCTACGTATTTCTCACCTATTACTATTAGGATCACTAGCAAGATGATGTCTGAATGAATGGGTTAAAACATTTAGAATGTGTGACAGAAACAACACAACACAACAGTGATAGAGAAATTCGGAGAACTGGATTATACTACATTTATGGGAGAGTAACATAACAACAATCACAAAAGAGAGTTAACAAAAAGGCATAATTGACCTCAGAATATATGAATTATTTTTAAGCACCTCTAAATATTCAAAATGTAGCAGGAAGTATATGGTAACTTAATCAGAATACTTATTCATTAACCTTATATATGGAACATTTAACACATGCACTTAGACAATACAGGCATTTTAAAATATCTTCAGTACACCATCTTGTATTAACCAACTACCATTTATAAAGGGGAAGACTCAATATTCTTGTATGAAGAATGCAACTGCCTTAGCATTAAGGACATAATGCAGTGATAATGCTTCCATTTTAAGAAATCTTCCTGAGACAAAACTGGTGGAAATATACTGGCTATGATGCAGTCTTTGAAAACAAGGTGACAGATGTAACATAGTTAGATCCAAACAGTACAAAGCCTGTAACATGGAACTGATTTGTTTACAAATAGAAGACCAGTACTCATTCTAATGACTTAATAATTCATATAAGTAAAACAGTGCATGCTTACAGATAAATTTATCTGATGAAAAAATTGCTGTAATGATTTTTCATTATATAATATTCTACCTGTAAACATAAGGTTTTAACTTGTGTATGGGGCAAAGTTTCCTCATCACTGAGTACAAAGTAACATCAGATGTGCAAGTTTCGTACTAATGATATGGGCAGTGCATTTTGTACTGTGACATGCAGTGGATGGTAAGGTTGAATAAGCAGGAAGTGAATGCTCATTGTGGTACATGGCTGACAAATTGCTGTCCACATTCCTTGAGACATGGCAACAAAGTGGACAGTTACTGACCTGTGACTGTTTGTACAACCTCATGGCATACTTTCTGGACTGTCCTGACAACACATCTTCCAAATAGAAGAGTGCATGCCCAATTGCATCATATTTTCCTTGATGATCTGCATCATACAATGAAAGTCGCAGAACTTTACCACGTGGATGCTTAATCGCAAACTCAAAGTCCTCCTCAATTTCAGGATTCAAATCATTTTTATATATTCTGCTCACACGTACTGGCTTATCTGATGGCAAAATTATCAGCTTGCAAATCACACTGTATGTATAATGTTCACCTTTTGGAGGAAGATTTTCCACTTTGCTAATGTGTACAAGCAACCTGTAACAAATATATCGAGAAAACAGAACTCATAACTGCAACCCATTTGCTGCTCTAGGTTAATCATACTTATGAATGCCATCAAAACAACAAACCAATTCAATGGTACATGTTCTTTGTTGAATACTCTATATAGCAATTATTCAGCTGATCATGAAACTGCCTGTCTTGTGGACTGTAACACTTCATTATTATATAAATAGAAACTGCCTCTCATTCAATCCAGTCATAAGCCAACCGAATTCATGAGGGTGGATGGCAGACAGTTATCATACTTCTTCCACTAATATCCCAGTTAAAATTATAAGCTCCAAAATAGTAATCAAGTTTGGAATTTTAATTGTATCTACTGCCACAATCTTTAAAAGTATCTAACATGAAATGTTGAGTATTACACAAGGCTCACTTTCTGTTCCTCTGGAAATATGCAGCAGTGAAGTGAACTGTTCCACATGGTACTTCTTGAAGCCAGTCAGCCTTGCCTGTTGTGTCTAGTGATCTCCATGCATTCAAGGCTTCATATGATCTTGACATTGTACCACACTCATTGTTGTATGGGGTATATAAGCTTGTATCCAGGCCATATGTACGAGCAATTTGTGATGCATCACTTTCTTTTATGGATGTGTTGACATGTGGCCCATCCCTGTTGTAAGTGCTTGTTAGGGCAGTATTGATATCCTATGCAAGAAAATAAAACAGAAATGGGAATAAAATACTCCTATTAAAAATAAACAGTCCTGCAGATGTAACACTGAAATGTAACAAAAAGTGGGATGTAGATACTTAGGTTGTCAGACAAAACATATGACCAATGTAACCAGAATCAAGGAGTTGCAATTAAAATTATATCATACACAAATCTCTGTTTCAGTCATCATCAGTATCAGATTTCAGGCTTCATCATATTCACTTTTTTTTTGTCTTCTATAATGAGACACAAAAAAGGAACAGCTGCCAGTATTATCTACTTTTGCAACTGTAAATCATCAGAGAAGCGCTCTCTCTCTCTCTCTTTTGTGTGTGTATGTGTGTAATTACTTAGTATGCCAGTCTACTACAAATGCCTCTCTTAATGAAGACATGAATCACAAATAACCTTCATTTGATGGTCATGAAATGATTGTGGCTGTGACTGACAACTTGTGCACTTTGTCCATTACACTGTCAGTCCTCATACTATTTGTTGGAATGTATTATTTCATGATGGGAATGTGGGACACATGAATCTCTAACATGGCTTTCATATAGCCTTTTTTAACTGTGAATGTGAAAAACATATAGCTCAACAGTTACCTGCCTTAAATTATGGGCTTTGTTCTTTTTTATTTCTCTTTCTATATGAAGTAGGATTGACATAATGCATACTCAAACACTACAACAGATATTTGGAACATATCCCCTCATGTTGCTGGAAATTAACTCAAATTTTACTAGGTAGAGGAGCAAATTCCAAAATTCTCACATGATCCCAAATTCTAACATTAAAAATAAAGCCACTGGTACTTGAGGTCATTGCTCTTCTGGGTTGTAACACAGCATTGGTTGGTAGTTGTTTACCAATGAAGATGGGACCAATAGGCTATCCTGGAACACTGGTAAATAACCCAGAAGAGTGAAGAATTGAACTACACCACGAGTAAAAGACCAATGCCACTGGTACTTTTTTTTAAAGAAATACCAAGGATAGAGACGTAGAAAATACATTATAACATGAACACTCAAGAAGTGTAGCCTCTTACACATATGAATGAGAATGTATTACGAGATCACTGACAGGTTGAAAAGAGTACTTTGTTCATAGGAATAATTCTAAGGTATGTTCAATGGTCTTTTTTCACCTCCAAACTGTCTCCACTCTTGTTCAGCATGAGCTAGTAAACACAAGGATACTAACATATCGTTTGGAATGAACATACCCCCAACACAAACATAAAGAAACAGGTTTAATGGAATATCTGTTATAATATCCCTGAGAAGGCCCCGTATCATATGGGGCCTTCGCAAGGATTCTACACCCCAAGAATCTATACGTTTTTGAAAACACAGTAACATATACTGTCACAATACTGCATACACTAAATAGCAACAGCTGTCCAGAGTCAAACATACATTAACACACTACAAATAGATATTTTTAATTATTTGTTTTAAGGTTTTTAACTAATCAACAATTATTATAGTATATTATTTCAATCACTGTATATAACATTGTAAAATACTGTATACATTTTATATTCTTTAATGCAGATCGCCACAGACAACCACCTTGTAAAGAACATGTGGTTTTGAGCAAAAATATGAGTAGCCCTCTCTGAAGAGGGTGTATAGCACACCGAAACATGTATGTGGAATGTGGTAAATATATTGTTACATAAATATACACATGCATTTGGATGGTATATTTGAGAAGTTATCTACGAGAATGCACAGAACGGAAAACTTCAGAAACATGGAATTATGAATGTTTGCCTTAAAGGAAGAAAATTTGGTTTCATATCAACAGTGAAGAAATGGATGATTAACATAGAAAGTGACAGCCAAGAAATCCTTAATCCAGCAATTTCATCAAACATAAATCCCACATGCAATGTTGCAACTATTAGCTTGAAAATGGGGGGGGG
>Ga0268261_10002099_pt1 | contig 14166 bp, 12 predicted proteins | sample TergutNc150P1_FD_190353 | JGI IMG/M metagenome (GOLD analysis project Ga0268261, IMG submission 190353) | Nasutitermes corniger P1 segment gut microbial community from laboratory colony in Florida, USA - Nc150 P1 (SPAdes) (version 2) | ecosystem: Host-associated > Arthropoda: Insects >... | reverse complement strand
GGGGGGGGGGGGGGGGGGGGCAGACAGGAAGTCTGTACAGCTATAAGCTGTTAAAATCCACTCTCATCACTGTTATTATCATTTAGCTGGTGGACACAATCGTGATCATGATCACTATGACGATGACGATGATGATGATAAAAACAGTAATAATCATGCACTACTTAGGTATAGGTCATTATGTCTTATTGCTGTGAGTACCAACATGGTCTTGTCTCTGCCCCACCATTCTGATGATCCTAAAACTCATCACTCCTTCAGTCAGTAACTGAGAGGAAATTTTGATACTTCATACGAATAATTTGCTTAATGGTAAAATGGCATGTAACTGACATGCATCATTATAAGTACTAACTACCTCTATTGTAGAGGTGCTGAGAAAAAAACTGGAATTTACATTCGGGATACAAGATCCTGGTTGAAATATGAACACGTGAAATATGAGGCAGCATCACATTGTTTGTTATAAAACACAGAAGTGAATCAAAGTTGTGAATATTGTATTCTTGTACATATACACACAGAATGGTTACATGCAACAGATAGCAAACTTTACAATTTGCCCTTCTGTCCTTCCAGTTTCAAGATTTAATGGGCAAATCAGTTATTCCTACAACAATGAAACAGACTTGATGTTACAGAAAACAATGCATGGATGATGGGAAAAATAGCATTCCAGGTTCCACCATTCTGCCAAATGTCGTATTCTCCTCAGACTCCCTCTGTCCAATGTCATCCAGCTCAAAATATTTACTGATAACGGAAATTATCAATGGGTAGATTACTGAAGGAAAATACAGGTACATACACTGGAGGGGGAAAGTGTAATGTATTCATGAGACATGAGACAAATTAATCCACGACTTCACTGCAGTTTTAATGGCAAAATAATCCACGTACATGTAACACATTACCTTCTCTATTAAGTGGACTACTTCCAAATCCCTCGTACTTTCCTGTTGTGTTCGCTGATGAACCTAAACCTCCAAGCTGCAGCCTTCCTTTTTCTTCATTTTGCAGTACTTCTCCTTGTGTCTCATCTTGCTGAATCAGGGCGGGATTAAATAACATGCCCAACACGTCCTTAAAAATCACAAGCCACATGAACCCCAGGAACATTATTTTTCACCATATTAAACACAACAGTGGCAGTCAACAGCAAGCAGAAATAGTTATATATAAAGAGGTTAACTCATTACCTGTGCAGCTCCTCTCACATTTTCATATGGAGTCATACCCAGAAGAGGATCAGGTGGGCCATAAAACATTGTTGCCGATTTTATACAACTATCATTCCCTCTTAAATAATACCGAAAACTTTTGTGGCCATTCTGGATCAAACACAACATGATTTTCAAAACCTGGAACAAAAATACCAAAAGTATTTGCTGCACAATAGAGCTAATTATGTCAATATTGATTATTTTCTCAAGTTACCTTCAGTTTAACGCAAGGTGAAGGTTTCTCCAATCTTCTGTTCAAATATTCTGCTAGCTGCTGAGAATGTGGTGAAGGCAGAAAGGTAATTTCTGACAATTAAGTTAGGGTAAATACTGAAAATAAATGTTATATACAGAAGGCTGTACTGTTATAACATTCTGTGAATGGATTTAAAAGTTTTACATACATCAACTAATAGTGCACTGTGTGGAAGAATGTAGCATTAAGAATGTGAACGTGTACATCACAGATCACTGCCCAGGTCAATAAGCAGGCTTGGCAGCAGAGATAATTTTTGGGGCTGGGCCTGATTTGATGGACACCAACAAAACACTACATAAAACATTTTCGTTTTACTAATGTCATTCCTTTTATTGCAAAGAGAAAATTACTTATAGCCATGTTCATCCTGTGTTTGTGACACAGACAATTAAAAACATGGAGATGCTGTGGCACTACTTGCACACTGCAAATAACAAAGTTATGAAAAGACCACACATGCACATAATGTGGAGAGTTGGGAATTTCCTTAAAGAACTGGTGTGTTCACCCATAACAAATAAGACTGACAAACAAAGGGAAATAACAGATTTGATGTTCGTGGATCCGTGAATCATAGTGTAATTCATACAGAAATAGCCAACAAGATGCAACAGTGTATCAAAATTTATTATTCCATGTTTATATGAAGCTCAACATGTTTCGGGCGACACACTGCCCATCATCAGGGGCTCAAAACTGCACTAGCAGCCTCTGGTTTTGCATATGTGAAAGATTGTGGATGTTGAAGTTGCTGGACACTGACAGTGAAAATTACACATTATGCAGAGTGATGGTTTGACTCCATGTCTTTTTTTTCCACACAGTCTCTGTCTTCTTTTACCGCCTTGAGACAACAAGGAAAAAGTGTGAGTATGACATGTTGGTACCATTCCTTGTCCTGCTCATGCAGCTAAGTTCTTTGTGAGCAAACCATATTGTAATCAGTCTCAAACTTCGTGGATAGCATCCTTCCTGCTCCAAATAGGTGGAAATCTGAGGATGCCAGAATGTGGCAGTAGGATGGAAGGGGTAACACTGTCAAACCAAATTGTGTGATGGCTTCCCCAGTCTTCAAACTTGTGTGCAGCTTTGCACTGTCAAGCTGAAGGAAGATTTCTGTTGGATTCTTGTGTGGCCAGACTCACATGAAACATTCCCCAAGTTCTTTCAGTGCAGTGATGTAGGCATCAAGTTTGACCATCTCCCCCCTCGGCACTGCATCCACAAGAATCACTCCACAGCCCCAGAAGACAATGATCATGACCTTCCCTGCTTATGGATAATTTTTAATTTTTTTTCTTCCAGGGAGACTGATGATGGTAGCATTCCATGGATTGCCCTTTGTTTCCAGTTCAAAATGATGGACCCAGGTTACAACTGCTATAACAATCTGGAATAAGGTCTCTCCTTATGCTTCAAAATGTGCCAACAACTCTGAAGAAATGGCTCTTCCCTAGCTTTTTTGTTTGACTGTAAGGGTATGAAGAACCCACCTTGCACACATCTTTGAATTTCAGAGATTCGGAATGATGTGACTAACACTTCCTTTGCTGACTGCCAGTTGTTAGGTTCAGCCATGTCAAAACATGTGAATAATGGCATATGTTGCAGCAATTCAGGTCTAACATCTGTGAAAGGATGGCCTGAGAAGTATACCATGGAGCTCCGCTTTTCCTGTTTCAGAAGCCATCACTCTTTTTTCCCTGATAACCAAAGGTGCTTCTGCCAACCATTGCACTTCCATAAACAGTGCAAAAACATTTATGGACATTTCTAATTCTTTATCAGCAATGAGGTTCTTTGAGATAAACATCAATGACTGACTCCACTGTGAGGCACTGCTGCAGTGGTACTGTGTCAGAAACCTTTATAAATTTGTACATAGGACTAAATGCCTAAATCTTCTAGTGAGTTTCACCTAAAATCTCACATTTCTAGTTTTATTACTGGCCAAGAACAAAAATATAGGTTATTTCTTTCTGCGCAACCTACATACTTTTCTCTGAATGCCAAAATAACACCAGATGTTCTTAGGGCATCATTAAATAATGACATAATTATGCAATAAAAGAAACATTTAGCTGCCAAGCTTAAATTACCAAGGTATACCCTCACAGCCACCAATTTTTTTTCTTAGCACAGACTCTTAAACTTCTGAAATGATACACTTCATACAATAACTATTACAAAGTACAGGATTTAACTAACAGGGTCAAAATAAGAACTGAATTCTTAAAGAATGAATATAATTATTTGCACACAGAGGAGTGATTATTGAGTTTGTATCTGTCTTTAACAGACTGCACACTTTTGTCTAACTTTTTGTTTTAATCTCTATAAAGAAATTTATTTTATCCTGCTTTAAAACCTGCCACAGAATTCTGACATCTGTAGTTTCGTTTCTTAAATCTCACTTGCCTACATTTTATGACCTTCCTCTGGCAGCATTGTGTGTTTGTGAATACATCATACTTGTCACAATATATCATACTTGTCACAATACATCATACTTGTCACAATACATCATACTTCTCACAACACATCATACTTGTCACAATACATCATACTTGTCACAATACATCATACTTCTCACAATACATCATACTTGTCATAATACATCATACTTGTCACAACACATCATACTTGTTACAATACATCATACTTCTCACAACCTCCTTCAAAGCTAGTCAGGAAAACATTTCTCCTTCTGTTTGTGGTTCAGCAGGTATTACTCCTGCAAACACTAGGATTCATCACTTTGCTGGTGTAACTACGGGAAAAAGGCAAAATGTAGTATTCCATATAAATAGGGACTCACTTTCAGGCAGTGTATGCACCATATTTTGCAGCTGTTATTACTCTGTGGGGGAGGCCAATAAATATTATCATCCATACTTGGATACTTCAAACAATGGACCTTCTGACATCACTAAATCTCAAAGGTTATTCTCCTATTATCAAATGTACATGACACAGGAACAGCCTGAAGGACTACCAGAATGTGTATGAACAATTCCTTACACCATTTTACAGCAAAGCAGTTACAATGAATGGTCTTTGAAACATTCTTAGAAATCGCTACTTTTCAAATTATCATGATTCTACTGACAATATTGGCCTAAACTGTAACAAACCACCATAACTAAAATGTATTTTTGACATGATGAATGATGCCTACTCAAAACATTATGCACCTATGGTACATCTGACTGTACACAGGAGGATAATTTTTCAGCAGTACGTACCCAAGAAGAACAAATGTTTTGGAACAAATATTTACAAATTATGTGACATGAGTGAATATATATTTGATACAGCTACCTACTTGCAGAATGATAGGATATGTGCAAGTGGCAATATGACTGACTATGTCACTGTCAGACACTTCACAAGAAAGGTGGAGAGACATAAACATAAACTTTATACTATGCTGATATGCCTACAGGCTATTCAATAATTTTGAAAATGCACAATAAAAATCAAACTTCATCTGATTGACACAATATAATGTGCAACCCTTTGATATTAAAACTAAATGGTCACTAATAGCACTGGTAAACAAAGATTTTGCCCCATGAGGAAAAACGTCTGTTTCTGACGTACTTTTGGATGCTGAATTCAAATCTGTTTCCAGAATTTCTCTGTCACTCACACCTTTCACGTTGCCTCAGACTATGTGAAAGCACAAGCTTACATATGTGAGTCACTGGGGGCCTGTAGGAAGTAGTCTGGACATGTTGTAACAAGCAAACACTCATGTGTCATACACTTGTGACTAACAGTCCTCTGCTGGTTGCTGGCCAGAGCTCAGTGTGTTATCGTCTCAGAAGTACATAGTGTTTGTTCCAACATTAATATGCCAAGAAAGCGCGCAAATTCATCGGAAGCATTCTGTTACATCTGCGGTGAGGTGACATTCAAATCCCGAAGACGGTCTTTCACACCCCTGATTAAGAAATGCTATGAGCATTATTTTGGCTGCAAAGTGGGTGATCAGGACAAGAGTTGGGCTCCCCCTTTTGTTGTGTAACATGTGCCAGGCTTCTCGCGGCATGGGCAAAAGGTTCATGCTGTATGCCTTTCGCCATTCCTATGGTTTGGAGACAGCCCACAGACCATGTATCAGATTGCTACTTCTGCCTGACCAGTATCACTGGTGTAACAGCAAAGTCCAAACACACTGTTCAATATCCTAATTTACCATCTGCGATGAGGCCAGTAGCTCACAGTGTGGAGCTACCTGTGCCAAAGCCTCCAACAAACATGATGCTGAGTGACAGTGAGTCAAGTGATGAAGATGTAGGCCAAGCTAACAACAATATGGATTCTGATCTAACATTTGCAAAAGCCTGTTCTTCCAATTAACCACACCTGCTGACTCAAGGCGATCTGAATGATACTGTCCACGATTTGAACCTGTCAAAGAAGCAAGATGAACTTTTAGGCTCCAGGTTAAAGGGCTGTAATCTTCTGCACCAGGACACTAAGGTGTGTGTTTACCGTGGGCGCCATTAAGAATTCAAGGATTTCTTCTTCCAGGAAGATGGTGTCATGTTTTGCAATGATGTTTGTTCTGTAATGGAAGTTCTTGGCCATGAATATAACCCAGATCAGTGGTACTTGTTCATTGATTCGTCAAAAGTGAGCTTGAAGGTGGTTCTACTCCATAACGGAAATAGATTCCCCTCCGCTCCTTTGGCTCATGTAGCCAACATGAAGGAAATTTATGAAAGCATTAAGCTACTGTAGGGAAAAATTAAGTATGATGAATTTAAGTAGAAGTTATGTGGTGATCTCAAGGTTGTGGCACTGTTACTCAGAATGCAACTCGGGTACACAAAATACTGCTGTTTCCTGTGCAAGTGGGACAGCCGGGACAAGAATAATCACTATGTAAATAAACTGTGGCCTAAACAAACATCACTGATGCCAGGGGAGAGAAACATCGTCAATCCTCCTCTTGTTCTCCCAGAGAAAATGTATCTGTCCCCTTTGCACATAAAGCTGGGCCTCATAAAAAACTTTGTGAAAGGTATGGATAAAACCAGCCATGGATTCGAATATGTGAGGAATAAGTGCCCAAATGTGAGTGACGCAAAAATCAAGGATGCTATATTTATAGGACCCCAGATCAGGGAACTGATGCAAGACAGACAGTTCAATAAAGACCTGAATGAGACTGAAAGAAATGCATGGTTATCAATTATGAGGATTTGCAAGGACTTCTTAGGAAATCACAAAGCAGCGACCTATCAGGATGTAGTGCAGGACCTGTTGACTTCATACAAAGCTATGGGATGCAATATGATTCTGAAAATCTACTTTCTGGAGTTACACTTGGATTTTTTTTTTCAGAAAATCTCAGCAAAGTCAGTGACAAGCACGGTGAAAGATTTCACCAAGACATTATAGTTACTGAAAAGTGGTACCAAGGCAAGTGGACCTCAAGTATGTTGGCAGACTATTGCTGGGCACTGAAGAGGGATGTACCTGATGCCAAATACCAGTGAAAGTCACACACCTCAACATTTTAGAGGAAAGTTTCTGCCTGTTTCATGAGCATGTAAAGTACTCTTTTGCACATTTAAATTCCTCTGTATCTTGGAAACCCTGCCTGATAGAAAAATAATATGTATAGATAACTGAATTCAACATAAAAAGTACTGCTGAGTTCACCTATTAAAGTTTGTGATACAAAAAAAAGTAAAATGTTGTTGTTAGTATGTAACATTAATTACAGCACAATATTACTGAGCACCTATGAGCACCTTCACACATGACAGTTCTAATCAGCTTCCTCTCTTTGCTGCATCTGGCATCAGATGACTCACAATAACGTCTAATGTTGGATCATCATTCACATTTTGAATATTCTGTATTTATGATCACAATTATGATCAGTATAACTTTAGCAGCACCATGCATATAAAATAATGACACATCACCATGAGAATAGATTACACTAAAATCAGTCTTTTGATAAAATGATGTCTGTACTCAGACTAGACATTATAATAAAGATATTATGTGAAAACTGTTTTACTTTAGATCAGACCAGGAACCACTGAATGGTCAAAAATCCTTTCACTGCACAGTCACCTAACCAAAAACAGCAAATCAAATATTTTTTAACCTGTAGTTGCTTGTAACCTGTAAGGCACATACGAACAGCAATTCCTTACAACCAGGAGGTTTTTATGGTACTATGTCCATGTTTGCTGGAAAGATCAAAAGTAATCGCATGGACATCCAGTCATAAAATAAGATCGAGCCATTAGAATTTGTATTTTTGTAATCTACTATCCCACATTATTCACATCATGTAACAAATACATAAAAAGGATACTTTCTATTTCTATGAGCATGTACCCTGCAGTTGGCTCCTCATTTTCTGTTGTTGCTTGCGTTAGCAGAGGTAGCTGTAACAAACGGTAGCAATATTTTAAATACAGCCCGACAAAATTAAAACTTCTTCCACTGAATGCTGTGGGAAAGAAAACTGTGTTAGAACAAGAAAATGCGACTGAAGTGGTGGACAGTTTATTTTGGAAATTAAAGTTACGTTGGCAGTTTAATGTACTCTGGCTTGTAACTGTAACTTCACGTCTTCTTATACAGAAAAATACTGCTTACAAAACTGGCGAACGACATCTTATCCACAATTTCCGACAGGGCGTCCCCAGGTGCCAACTTCAGGTTGTCCATAGGTCTTCGGTATTCTTCTACACAAGTACTAGGTTAAGGGTACACACAATTCCACGCAAAAGTTAGGTTGTGATTGTATCAAGCTATTGAATTTGGTTTAATATACTAACAGTGGACTTCTACCCTTTTCCATGTCCACTCTAATGTTATCATTTTCTGTAGCACTTCATATATCATAACACAGATTATCAGCCGTATGCACGATCTCTGGCCGTACGTATAGTCACATTTTCATCCACAGATCATCTATTTTATATTCATCTGTGGTGATTTGACATCTTGTGGGTAAAAAAAGTACGTACTCCATGGCCATCTGGAGTTCAATTTACGCGCAATTGTCCGCACATTTCAATGTTTTGTGCAATGGAGCAAAAATCCAGAAGGCGGTGGTGAACGAAGTGGGACGTTGGTTTTGAGAGTAGCGAGTTTGCAATGCGTAACTCGTGCTGTTAGGTATAAAAAGACAGGAGTGCTGTATATTACAAAATTATAAGTATTTATTGCAGTGTTATAGTACTTACGTGGTTAAGGATTAGGAGTTTAAGAAAAAGTATTATGCGTTAGAGAAACAAAAGACTATGTTATGGCTCTGGAGCCAAGACCAGTTTCACAACAAAAACAGTATGATTACTTATTAAAGTTTTTATTAGTCGGTGACAGTGATGTAGGGAAGCAAGAAATCTTAAGTGAGCTTGAAGATGGATCAACAGAATCACACTTTTGCAGTGGAGGTGGTAAGAATAGTAACTTTGCTGAGGGATAGGTCTCTTAATATGTCAAAAAAAAAAAAAAAAAAAAAAGAGGAGGTTTGCTGCATGAGATTGGAATTTATCAAAGATGTTATGATTGTTTAGTAGTCTTAATTGTGTATATTTATTAACAGCATACAAGACTACAACAATACTCCTGGATGGAAAGCGTGTAAAATTGCAGCTATGGGACACTTCTGGACAGGGTCGGTTTTGTACCATCATTCGCTCATACTCTCGTGGAGCACAGGGTATAATGTTGGTGTATGACATCACAAACAAATGGTCATTTGATGGTATTGACCGCTGGCTGAAAGAAGTTGAAGAGGCTAGTATGATTCTAGACAATGTTTTTGTATGTAAACTTGGTACACATCTTAAATCATTTTGTCTTTAATCGGCTTGGAAAGGAGGTCAGCTGCAATTGTTTTAATCCCCCATTCTTGGATGTTATAGAACAGATCAAAATTTATTTATATTTTACATATCATTCATATGACTTAACCAAAGGTATTATCTACTACAGTATTTGTTGCAAATACAGATGTCAGTTTAAATACATGATAAATTTGTTTACATTCAGAGCAAGGAATGATTAAATTACAGGAACATGTCATTCTTGCGTACGTGTTTAATAGTAATAGAGAAATTTTTTGTGTGTCAGATTCTTATACAGAGTAGGAGTGAGATAATACTCAGTGTAAGTAGGAGACAAACATGACCTCTATATGCCAAATGCTAACCTCGCTGGTTACCTGAATGATATTTACTATGTGGGAACCAACTTGTATTACAATCTTAAGCTTGATATGTAGGTGTTTAAGCCAACACTGAAAGATTGTCCCTTAGAGAACTCCTTGTACTGTACAAAATTTTTGTCAGGAGAAAGTGCATAAGTAGTGCACTCATTATTAAGGTATTTTTTAGGCAAATACCTTGCTCTACTTTTTGTCTGTACATTATACATACAAGATGGGTGTGAACAGCTGTACAAACCGTGTCTTCATTATTTGGATCATATTATATTCATTCTATGACATATTCTATATCCTTGTACTTTAAAGGATGTGTGGACTGTAAATAAAATCTGTTCTGCTATATTATAATGGTGGATGAACTGCTTTTATGTTATGACATAGATATTGATGGCACACACAAGGTTTGATAACTTGATTCCAGTATAGTAAGCTCCTTCTTGATATATACTGAGGTTAGTATCTGAAACATGAAGGTCATATCTATCCTGTACTTGCATTGTACGGTAAATTAGTTCCTGTGCACTCCCATGAAAGCTCGTGGGAGGGTGGTGGTGTAGCTCCACTTGTTCTTACCGTTGACACTAGATGAAGGTCAGTGGTTAAATTCACACTCGACTGCTTTAATCCTTGAGAAAGAGCTCCTATTACCCACTGAATAGGAGGCTGTAGGGGGCACAAGAGCTGGTCTGGATGCTTCTGAGCAATCAAATGTCTCTTACCCTGCCAAGAATTGACCCATGATTCCTTGGTCATCTAGCCTATAGAAAAATCACAGGACTGACTGTGCTGTACCTTTATTATATAATCTGAATTTGGTTGAAATTTTTTTGATGTTCAGAACATATGATTATACTGAGAGCTTGTATTTGCTGGCAGTGGAAGAATATTAAAACTTCCTCAAATATTATTTTTCTGTTGAGGAGCTGAAAGTGTTAGAATTAGCCCAGGTTGCCTGACAGTAATAAATTCTTACCTTGTGCATTATATTTCGTACATATCCATTCATTGCCTGTAAATCAGATGCTAATAGAAGTACTGTCTTGATGCAGAAGTTAGTTTGGAGGTTTATAGGTAACCTGTACAGGCATGGAATCAGCCAGTCATGTCCAGCTTATGGTGCAAGGGATGCTGCGGTAGTTTTCTGTGAAGGGTGGATGTTATTTTGTTTTTGCTGCTTGTAGAGTGATTGTGTTAGTTGCCCTGTTATCTAAAATAATCTTCTGTGATTATTTCTTGAGGATATTTGTTACGTGTTTTGATGGCTTGAAAGTAACGCCAAAATAGTTTAATATTCTGCTTAGTGTGCTTATTGAGATATATGCTTCTTCATTACACTTCAAAGATATTCATAGAAATAGTACCTGTTTTCAAGTTCATGTAGTAGTTTAATTGATATCTGTTACCTTCCAGTTTATTCAGTAATATGTTATAGCTTGAAAGGAGGTTACTTTAAATAACTGCTTTATTGATACTTTATGACAGAGAAATTGTGTTTGATATTTATAAACTTCTTCCATTTTGCTGTTGCCATGTATTGAATGTGCACACGGTAAGGCCAACGGTGTATATAGCGTACACCCAAATGTAAGAAGACCCCCATCATCATCATCATCAGTTTCCAGGAAAAAAGTCTATCCAAAAAATGTTTAATTTTGTGCATAATTTTAAGGTGGCTGCCATTTGTCAGATGATTTCATTAGGAAAAAGTTCTCATCTTGTGTTTGGGTAAATGCAGCAAATTATTCCTGTACAACTGTCACTCTTTAAATCTGCTGGGTGGCCACAATATATTCAGTGTTTCTGAGTATTGTATTTTTGGAGCCATGATACATACTTGAGTGAAAGAAACTGATAACTGTAACTAACTGAAACAGTAGAAAGTTTTTACATATGTGCTGCTTGCAGTGTGGTATATATTTTGATAACTGCTGTTATGAGTTTTGTAGCTGCTATAAACTGGCGTTGTAATGCTTCAGCATATTAGAATTATACCTCATGACCTGATCAGTTCTGCTGGAATTTATTCGGTACCTGGTGATGTGTATCTTTTCAGGTTTTCATAAGCCATCTCAACGTCAGAGGCACCGTGGCTCAGCCATATGTGTTTCAGTGTGCCTGACGTAGTTAACCCCATATGCATTCACTGACAGAAGAGATTCTTCCACCTGTTCAGAATACTGTCAGAATCTGCAAGCAAATCACTGTTCTTGTCGTTTACAAAATTAGTTCTTATATTAATTTTTGTTTGACTTTGTCGTTACAGTAGGTTTCAAAAGCACATTAACTTCACTTTTCAGATATTTACGTTGTTTTGTTCTGAAGTGTCCGTTAGTTACATGTCTGACATTGTTAAGCTTATCTCCATTCATTGGGCTTGGATCTTGTAATCATTGCACTTAGTTTGTTTCTTTTGACAAAAGAATTGTTAACGTTCTTTTTCAAACAATAGTTTATGTTCCATCCATTCATAGTGACCTACACTTTTTTTTAACTGAGATTTTGATGTTCTAATATTTTCTCAAGCCCTGTTGATGCACCCCATTACTATCTAAGCTCTCCAAAGTTGCAGACATATTTGAGATATTAAGCTGGTACTCTTCTCTCCCTTGCATGTTGTTAGCTACTTTACATTGATTCTCTCGAAGTTAGACTTGTGTGTTGCTCATTTCCTTATTTACAGTCTGTTCTGACTTTTGCACTGAAATCTGACAGAATTTTCATGTGACAAATGGGGAGTTGATTGAATACCTGCTGTAGTTGCTCGTATAAACTGTCATTTGAGTTATCACTTTAATCTTCAGTTTTGCACGCATTCAGAATAATAAACTGAAACCAAAGACCTCTAATGGCCTGTGTAACATTTCATAACATGTTGATATATTATGGTAGGAATTTTTAGCCCCTTGCCAATCTCCCAGGTGAAGACTGCCCCTTATCAGCTGTTGGTGACTACTTATTTAATGCATTTGCAACTACCCACCATAGCTGAAGGCTGTTTCTTTTGTCTTTCAGGATGCAGGATTCTGTGATGACTAGGACCCACTTAACTTAATTTCAGGGAAAATGTGTCAAGTGTAGGGAAAGCTGTTACTTTGAGTGAAGAGGACTATGATAATCTAAAACAGTATACGTCATTATTAAAGTACACTTAAAATTCTTGGTTACTGAAATAAGTATGAATTACTGTCACTACCATCCAATGCATCCAGACTGGCTCTGAGGCCCATCCGGCCTTACATGTAGTGAGTAACAGGGGCTGTTTCCCTGGGGGTAAGGTGGCCAGGGCCTGATGCAGACCTCCAACTTCCATCTAGAGCTGAGGTTTAGAATGAGTGGAGCCATACTTTCACTTCCCCATATCCCTCCATGGTGTATACAGAAACAACTATACCTTTTACTGTTTATGAGTTTTGATTATCTTGACTGTGATGAGTGGATGAGCTTTCTGGAGCCATGCTTATGGTTACTGATTTATTTTAGCATGCACCTGGTGTTCCAAAAGTACTAGTTGGGAACCGTCTCCATCTAGCTTTCAAGCGTCAGGTTGGTGCACGAGAAGCAGAAACATATGCTGCAAAGAACCACATGGCATTCTTTGAAGTGAGTCCATTATGTGACTTCAATATCCGTGAGAGTTTCAGTGAGCTGTCTCGTATGGCATTACATCGCAATGGCATGGAGAGGCTCTGGAGATCAAACAAAGGTGAGTAGGCAAGTAGTTTGTCCAGTTAACAGTGCAGAATGTGGGGTGGCAGACATAGGTAAAGACTAGTGGTTCCCTTGGCATGGTTGTACGATCCCTAGGGTTGCATTAGGAATTGACAAAGTATGCATTTATTGCAGCATGATTGGAAGTCCAGAATTGACAGTTTCCTAAAAGTATAAACATAGAATCAGTTCATAAAAACTAAGAGCTTAAGTGCTGTACAACCATGAACCACTTTGGCAGCAGTGCACATACCCTGGGTGCACATGGGCACCTCTTCACCCAGGCAACTTTTTTTTTTTTTACAGTGGTGCCCAATACTTTCATCATAATTAATGCTGTTCTTTCTTACGTATGAAAATGTGTATCAGTCATATGCAATGAGCAGAGACTGCCAGATAACGGTGAGGTTCACAGGGCACTCTAAAATTGTGGGTCCTCAATTTGGAACTTGCTTCATGACATCCATCTTGTGCGTGAAATATGGAGGTGACTTTTTGAAATTTGGTGGGCCCGTGATTAATGCTGTCTGTAATTGCTGTGTTAGAGGGTTTTACTTGCAAAATCTGTTAACATGTGTAAGGTTTACCAGTGATCAACATGGCAACATATGTTATGTTAGATATAGAGTTGACTGGGCTTTAACCCTTAGGTGACTAATGTCATATATATATGGAGCACCCATTCTTGATGTTTCTAGATCACACACGACGACGCAGCACAGTCGGTAGGACTCCTCTGGACGAGTGATCAGCTCGTCGCAGAG
>Ga0268261_10002098_pt1 | contig 14166 bp, 9 predicted proteins | sample TergutNc150P1_FD_190353 | JGI IMG/M metagenome (GOLD analysis project Ga0268261, IMG submission 190353) | Nasutitermes corniger P1 segment gut microbial community from laboratory colony in Florida, USA - Nc150 P1 (SPAdes) (version 2) | ecosystem: Host-associated > Arthropoda: Insects > Digestive... | reverse complement strand
GGCCCGGACCACCACCCCGAACTGCTCCGCTTCCCGTATATATACAGCCAAAAACCAACCTGCCCTCATACTTCACCACCTGCTGAAGATGGAACCGACACAGAGTTCCGAAACGTCGGCTTATAATTTTCGGACGCCGGGGAAATACCCAGAAGACAATTTTTCATTACAGTAGGACATGTTTCATTACTTATTTGAAGTCCATAAATGTTTATATGTACTGTACCATTAATTCCAATTCCCCCTGCCCCAGTATCTGAGAACACTTCAGAATATGATCTGTAGTTCATATAAAAAAATTCACACTCATAAATCCATATAATTTTGATCAGATATGAAGATAAACTTGAGAAAAAATTTTGAATGTAGTTAACTGTGCTATGCTGTCAGTTTCCAGTAAATATCTGTACAAACCATGTTCAATTCTGTGCACAACTGTAGAGTGGTCCCATTATTTGGATAATGACATAAGAAAAAAAACTGTCTCATATTTGGGTAAATATGGTATTTATGCATTCATTCCACTGCTGAGGCAATTCATTGTTATTTCAATTATTTCAGTAACTAATACATTTGTGGACCTTGGACTATGTTCACATCATGCTTGAATCACCACCTGGTCTTGTCCTTGGTTATTCAGTAGTAGTGCCCAGTACAAAACGTAAAATTGGGGCATCATACTCGATACTCTGTTCAGGTGTCCATCTGATGTTGCAGAACAGTGATGACCTGGCAATTATAATTTCTGTCCAGACAAATATCTGAAGGAAAGTATGTGGATCATAATTATAGCTTAATTATCTGACTAGCAGAGAAGTTTAAATCCTCACCACTCCCTGGTGACCTGCAGTCCCTGCTGCCATGCTCAACTCCGACAGATTTCTTCTACTTTTTGAAGCATCTGCAAAACATAATTTTAACACACTACACACAGAACTAAAGGAAAATAAAACTGTCAGCTAGATTCACTATAACTGAAGATGTAAGACAGACCTGAAGCACTGTGCAGACTAGACTACTTGTCATTAATTCTCACCTCCAATTTCTGTCTACATAGCTGACCTACTTAATCATCCTTGATCCTATTGCCTGTCCAGTTCAGTTGGCCCGGCACCCCATCTACAACCCATACTTGGCCCAGCACTACTGACTGCCTGGAACTGTTCTTTCACTTGCCTGTGAAGTATCAGCCTCAGCAAATGGAGGCTGATACTGGTCAGAATATCCACATACACAACTGAAAATCTGGTCCACTGGCGTCTGTGACAATGCTGACATGCTCAAACCCGTACACTTGCTCTGCAAGGGGTACCAGCTGCAGAAGACATAAGAACATTCATCCTATTCACATACTGTTAAAACTAAATGCAATTATAAGTGGACTCCCCAATTCTTGAGATGATGAAATAGCAAAACAAAAAACCCACATCTCATATTTGGGTAAATATGATATGTCACCAATTCTATTCAACGTGAACAGAAAACACCACGCCAAGGAAGTCCTTGAGAGGTTTGGAGACTTCAAAGTAGAAGGACAATAATTTGGGATGTGAAATATGCTGATGACTTTATGTGACTGGCTAAGGATGCAACGATGCTACAGGGCACAACTAAAAGACTAATTCAAATTGGAAGATGCCATGAAATGGAAATGAATGTTGAAAAAACTAAGGTATTGAGAATCAGAAGGCAACCATCCTCAATATAGATTATGACAGATCAAAAACAACTGGAGAATGTGGAATATTTCAACTATTTGGGTACCATGATAACTAATGATGCAAGATGTATACATGGAATTAAATCCAGGATTGATATACAAAAGCAACATTCAACAAAGCTGAAGGCTCTTTTCACCAGCAAATTGGACTTAAAATTTAAGGAAGAAAATATTAAAGTACTACATTTGGAGCACAGCTTTGTATTGTACTGCAACTTGGGCACTTCAGAAAGTAGGTCAGAAATACCCAAAAGATTTGAAATGTGGAGCTAGAGAAGGATGGAGATCAGCTGAGCCAATCATGCGAGAAATGAAGAAGTATTACAGAAAGTCAAGGAGGAGAGGAATATCCCACAAACAATAAAAAGAAGGAAGGCTAACTGGATTGGTCACATCTTGCATAGGAACTGCCTTCTAAAACATGTTATTGAAGGAAAGATACAGTGGATAGGTTGATGAAAAGATCAGGAAGATGTAAGAAGCTTCTGGATGACCTTCAGTAAAAGAGAGGATACTAAAAACTGAAAAATGAAAACTAGATTGCGATCTGTCGAGAACTGGCTTTGGAAGAGACTATGGACCTGTAAAGCAGTGTTTCTCAACCGCCGGGCCGCAGCCCCATACAAGGCCCTGGCATCAACTATACCGGGCCACAAGAGGTTCTCCTGGAATTTGTCATTTTAGTTTTCTACACATTTTTCATGAATAAATATTTTATAGTGGAAATATTCTGAGGAGAATAATATGCTACAAGATTTCATTAGTTCAGTGATTGATAACTAATTTAAATGTAATTTTATATTTGTCAACATGCCACACCATATACATAAGTGTACTAATACTCTTTATGATTATGACATAATTAATTTTTAATACTTTCATGTATGAACTTAAAACAAATTGGAAAGATATTTACGAGTAAATTTGTTGGGACTGGGCCCTCGTCTTATGAAAGAAAGAATTTACCAGGCCACGGTCTCATGAAGGTTGAAAAACATTGCTGTAAAGAGACAGACTACAGAATGAATGAATGAATGAATAGACATGTCTCTCTGTGTAGTATCCACACACCACTGGTAATCTGCCCAGACGCCTATGCTTGTCCTCTAGATGGAATCCATCCCTCAGGCTCCTATAATTGTCTCCTGGCATAACATCCCTCCATCCATGCAGCACTGCTGACTAAACACACTTCTACACATGTCCCTCTGCCTAGGATTGTCTTGTAGCCCTGCACAGTTTATTTGGACCCCAGAAAAATGAAGAAAACTGCAGACTGAGAAACTTCAACATTAATACTGTTCCCCCAGTAACATGAGGATGATCAAGTCAAAAATGATGAGCTGAAAAGTATACATACCCATGTACGGAAGACATGAAAATGCATACACTTTAAATGGACAATAAAGGGAAGAGATCAGTTGGGAGACCTAGGCAATGGTAGATAATATGCAGCATGATCGCAAGGAAACAGGGTGAGAATGTACAATGGATTTATTTGGTACAGGACAAGGTCACATGGCACACTGTCATGGATGTACCAGTAATAATGAACCACTGGGTTACGTAAAATGCAGGCGATTTCTTGACTGCCTGGGTGACTACCAACCTTCTGAGTAAATACTCTGCTCTGTCATGTTCTGGGTGGGTTGGAGGTTTTACCTGTTACATGTATTAACTGCAAAAATTAAGGAAGAACACTGACTTCAACACCAACACTGGCAATTTTATTTTCATTTTTCCCCTTTCTTTTTTCCCCATGTTTCCCAGACTGTTAACAAGACTTGTTTTCTTTTAATAGACCGTAACTTCCGCAACATTTTCTTCAATTTCCTTGAAGTGTATATTGACTGGTAACTAATATAGTCAGTATTCTTTATGATACGTAATAATAATAATAATAATAATAATATATGTATATACATTTTGTACACAACTTGAATCCTCTCTTTTATACAGCAACATGCATACAAGAATAGTTATAGGTCACACTCAGTATTGAACATCAGTACAAGTCTATGCTCTCTAGCATTAGGTAAACTGGAGGTGGCAACAACAGCTGATTTGCACTCCACTGCTTGTATAAACTAAACTATACTACATGGTAGCAGTAGTTTGGTTGTCATTCGGCACAAATAGCACAGCTTCGGTGATAAGTTACATGAAAGATGACAGAGCCAACAAACTTCCAAACCAAAACATCAGATGTAATCATGTGAAATACTATTTCTGGAATTTATGATGATTACAATAAGAATGCAGTCATGCCACCTGGACATTGACAATGGGACATTTCCTTCTGAAAGTCACTTTCTAACAGCAATGCATCATCCCTATGCAACCTGTTAAATCTGTGACCAAACACAAGATCAATATACGGTTGTGCAGTGCGCTATGAGAGAAGAAAGAAACGAGTAACCCCCAAACACTGTTTAACACTAACCATGCTACCAACAAGATTTCACTCAAATTTGTACTATTTTCTGCTCTGAACAAATTTGTGTTTTGAGAATACAAGTGAAAACGGAGTACTGACACCAAAATGAGTTTGTGGCTTTGGTTGAATATAATTCTGAGCTACCAATGAAGAATGTATATAAAATATGCAGCATTGTATTACTAAACTCAGCACAGAGGTTGCTAAGAGGGTGCCATTCTACATAAACCTGGTGGCTATGACTTTGCAGAAACAAGAGTTCAAATGTTTGGTTTTACAGCAGTATTATGAGCATACTACTAATTAAGGTAAATGGACTGGTAAGAATTTGCTACAAGCATTCTATAACATCGTAACAAGTTCTGAAGGCACACACTATTATTTGTGGTGAAATGTTTCAACCCAGCATAATTGTAATAAATGTAACAGTTTCTTGCCTTTCAGAAAACATGGTGACTATTTTAAAACATTTTTATCAACATTCTTCTTTCTCTTCTTCTCTGACACAAACTGTGCATGTTGGGTGAAAATGTTTTGGTTTGGAAGAATAAACAAATTGGCTACAATGTTTTAACAGTGAATGACTTAACACACATTTGGTATTTAGAGATACCTAAGTATGAGTATGGAAATATACAAAGCTATATATTTAGCCTCACACATTCTGTTATTAAGTGGCAGTGTGCATGACACACTACCCCAATCTGACAGCAAAATACATAGTGGCTGGAATGTTTTCCAAGAACAAATTACAATACACACTGCAACTAACTGAACCCAGTGGAGTGTCCTGCCGCACCTGTATCACTCGATCTGATATAATGTGGGGATCTCAGGAGGCAGTACAGACATACCCAAACTATCACAGGCAAAAATGTTCAAAGAAAACATTCGAACAAGCAATGACCAAATACAGTGCAACAGTATTCATAATCTAGGTTCTGGCTCCCTGCAGGTAAAATTTTATATGTTCTTTGTTTCCACTTGATCTAACTTTAATTTTCACCTTTATTTTATTTTATGTTTAAAACATATATATTTTCATGCAGTGGGGTTTTAAAGGTGTGGAGAATATGATGGTAAGGGAGCAAACAGTATTTATCTAGGTCTTTCCACCACTCTGCTTTCACTTGCAGATCTCAAGACATCCAGGAGATCTGCAACATTAACAGCTCATTTATTATCATTATTTTTATTATTGTTAATTATTAATTATTATTATTATTTATAACAACATTTCACGAAACTGCAAAAGTATTTTTTAATCCGCGGAGTTCAGTCTGAGAACTAATTGACATCAGGTTCAGGGCATTCATGTCTCCCAAACATTACATATCAGTGTTTCACCTGAAACTTTACACCATAGCCCTTGTATAGCAAGAAGACCTTAAATCTACAGAGAAAAAGCCGCAGCCATTTTTAACTTCATGTATCAAAATCACAGAACAAGTACTTTTTCAAAATGTTTTGTTTTACAAGGCCTGTCTTTATCCTATAATTGAGATGCTTATAACTATGTTTACAAGAAGTTTAGATCTTTTCTTACACAGAAGGAACAGCAGCAGGTCCAAATATTGCTCACTGATGGATGAAGGGAGGCACTGTGCAGGTTAGGGAAAAACTGACTAGTTGTCAAATACATGGCAATGATTCGAATCTCAAAGGTCACACTACAAGGGATGCAGCATTTTGACACATTGGTCCATGTAATGTATAATCTTTGTATCACTAAATATGTTTAACCACTGCTACTAGGCTGTACGGACTAAATCCCAATCTGTAAACTTGATGTTTGTGGATCCGTGCGTCATAGTAAAATTCATAAAGAAAAATCCAACAAGATGCAACAATGTATCAAAATTTTATTATTCTATATTTATACAAAGCTCAACGTGTTTTGGGCAACACACTGCCCATCATCAGGAGCCTAAAACGGCACTGGCAGCCTCTGGTTTTCCAAACATGGGAGGTTGTTGGACGTGTAGATGGTGGATGTAGTCTACACATCCAAAAACCTCCCACGTATGGAAAACCAGAGGCTGCCAGTGCAGTTTTAGGCTTCTGATGATGGGCGGTGTGTCACCCAAAACATGTTGAGCTTCATATAAATATGGAATAATAAAATTTTGATACACTGTTGCATCTTGTTGGATTTTTCTTTATGAATCCCAATCTGTACTTCCCAGGAACCAACAGACAGATGCTGTCCATCAATCCCAGTGTTATATAACTTTGCAATAAGTCGCACTATGAAAAAATAAATAGTGGCCTACAAAATTCAGGACGATTATCATAATTATTATACATTAAAAGCATAATATTCTGTAATTTCATTATCTAGATCAGTTCATTCTGTCCAATGTGGAAGCTTGTGCTTCATCCAGCATCACAATCTTCACTCCTCCAAGTTATATACAAATTACATATTGTTTAGCTAAGTGATTTCTCAATTTAACAGCAATAACAAAGTAACACTTAATTTCTGGCACAGGAATTGTGCAAATCACAACCAGCACACTATTCTGTTAAGGTTTCACATAAAGTTTGACCAGCAGACGTTTATAGCCACCACCTTACTGCTTCCATTCTGTAACCTAACAGACTGTGGAATATATATAATTGTTCATAACAGGAAAACTGCCATGAATTTTATATACATAATACAATATTTTTTTCTTTCATTCTTACAAAATAGATGTTATGTAACTCACTTTTTTTATGCACGAGGTTCGAGCAAGACAGGAAGCATTATCTGCTAAATACTTTAATCGCCCTAACAAGTCATTTACAAGTTATAACTTCCCCTGCATTTACAAGTTGTAACTTGCACTTCATAAGGAAAGGTGCAGACAATTACATCATCTGAAGATAATAAGGGCATCAGCTTTTCAAGGCAATCAAGCAATACCCTACCATATTTCAACATGAAACATTCACTATGTAAACACATTCAATATATCCCTTGAAATCAGGACATAGTAGAGTGCAGAAGTAAATAATGAAGTAAAAAAAAGTTACATAAATTGTAGGTAAACATAAGAAGTAAAGTGAACAATAACCATTATACTGTTTCAGAAATATGATTTATATAATACAGGATTGCCATACAAACACTATCAAATGCATGGAAAGTTACAAAAAGCTATGAAATTTTCAGAATTTACCACATTAATCAGATTACTGATGAACTGAAAGGGCTGCAGGAATAAGCAACAGAAATAAATAACAGGGTGATCCAGACATAATCATTCTTGTGAGTGAATTACCTTGAGCATATGCTGATATTGTGACAGCAGTATTCTATAATATCAGGGTACAGTAAGAACAAGAGTGATCACCTCCTAGCTCAAAAACACATTTAAAATTATGTGACAATTTTGTTTGCAACAAGAGATAAGAAATACCATGGACCACATTAAATTTTTGCTAGTGACAGATGGACCATAATATTATGTGTTATTTTTCTCTTGTGCTCATTTCTTAATTACACAATTCAGAAAAAATAATTAATGGGTTCTTAGAGCTTATACTTTTACATCTTATAATGGACAGAAATAATAACAGCAATAATAATAATAATAATAATAATAATAATAATAATAATAATAATAATAATAATAATAATAATAATAATAATAATAATAATAATAATAATAATAATAATAATAAACATGAAAAATTTGTAAACGCACTTCTTGTTAAAAACTGTCAGTACATCTTAAGTAAATTAAAATGTTTGAGGTACTGCTGATCATTGGCATCATAACAGAACACTGTTTAAATATTCATATTTATATTCTATCTGACCTATTCTATTCTCCTCCCAACCTCTCAAAGATGCTACAATAATCATGAAACAATGAAACTACACATGGAATCTGCAAGCATCATACAAACAAAATAAATACATGGCATGGAAGGAGTGCTGCTCTAAATTGTACAAACAGCTGTCACCTACTGGTATTTGTATACTATTTGTTTTCAACTATGGTATACAGTTTATGTAAATATTCTCTCTCCTATCCAAAGTCAACTCTATATTATCAAGTACAATGCAGCAAGGATTTGCTTCAGTAAAACAAGTAACGACACTGTATAATACAACCAAATACAAGTCTCTCAGTTCTGTAATAGTCACGGTGAAACTATCCAAAGGACTGAAAAGTTAAATTCTTCAACTTCCTTATGATTACGTCCTGTCTTCCTCCATGGGTCTAGTGACGTAACTCACATCATATCAACATGTCATTCCAATGGAACATGCTCCACTCCAATACAGCAGCCCTCAGAAAACCCAATAAAAAGAACACATTTCTACAATACCAGAAGTTTACTCCAGGTTCCACATAACTTCCTGTTTTGGAAAATTTTTCTCAAACAGGCATAATGTTGTCTCTGTCATTACTCATCGTTGTTTTGTTGTGGTCCAGCTTCACAATTCACCACAGTTCGTGCAAGGTAACTCTGCACCACTCTTAACAATTATAAAAACAAGTTACACAACTAACAGTCACCCTCTCGTTTCTTAATAACATTCAAGGTTTGGCTGCAACCAGTCAGTGAAGTGAACAGCACAGCAAAATATAGGATATCTTCACTCACAAAACCCTGCAGAAATTATTCGTTGTTTGAAACACGACCAATACATACAGATTTCACTTATATTAATACGACTGTCTTGGTGCATAGGACTGTTCCATCAGTGTATAGGCTCACAGCTAGTTTAAAATGTCCCTCTTCCTCACAAGCTTGCAGAAAAGATACCGGCCACTTTTCACCATCATCACTGTCACAGAAATATGAGATACTTAAACAGTAAACTTTGGTTTTAAGCTCTTGGCAGTAACAGTCTTAAACATGATGGGGTAGCAGATCTTAATCTGTCTTCAGTCAACATAAATCAATGCCTGCATTCATCCCTTTGACACCCAGTCAAAAGCACCACTACTTCCCTTGGTCAGGTAGTCAAATAACAACAATCACTTGAGTCCACTCTTTGTGTAACATAAAATGCTGAAACAAACAACCTCAGCAAGGACACAAATCTTTGGTTGCAATTATTCCAGCTCCTTATTACTTCTTGCATATTTCTGGCAATTAGATTCTGGGTACACGCACGTACAATTACCAATGTCAACACAGCTTTCTAACATTTACAACTAAAAAAACCAATAAAGTAAAAGTAAAAAAAAAAATAATAATAATAATAGTACATAAATTTTATAAACAATGATGGAAGCTCTACTGCAATATATGTTTCAATTTCTTACTGGGCAACAGTAAGAAAATCAGATCACTAATAAGCTTTAGCATCATTACATGTTACCAAAGATTAAATCCAGCCTCCAGACAACACTTGAGCATTACTAATGAACACCCACTCTTACTTTGAGCTTCAAACCAACTTTCTTGCTGAGGCAAACAGTGCATAGTGCTGCTTCTACGTGAATTACAAGATGTTTCTAAGGTTCACCTATATGAAAGCCCAACACTCCATTGCCTTCACAACAAAGTCTTCCTGTGGGGCAAGTGTTTCATTCCCATATGTGTTACACCGCTGAGTTCGCCCTTGGTACAGGTCTCCATCCAGCCACAATCCAAATTTTCCACTGCAAAAGAGCAAGAAAATAAACTAATAAGAAAAGCAGTCTACTGACTACACTTATGGGACCAGTTAAAGAATTATCTTCTTGGATGTGATGATATGAAACTTGACACACAGAACACCATCTTTTCCCTTGTCACTGTGGCAAGTGAAAATGCCATGTGTTTATTAACATCAATTAACAGGTCAATTTTGTAATAGAAAATATATTGGACAGATAGGTAGACCCTTTTACATAAGGTTTCAAGAGCATTTTTGTGTTTATAAAATGGAAATGGAAAATCAACATTTGAACAATATCTTTTAGATAATAAACATTCTAATGGTTCTATGGAAGATATTTTGGAGATTCTACATATAACCAAAAAAAAAAAAGTGGAATGACAAATACTTTGGAAAGGTTCCATATCTATAATGAAACTAAATTAGACAATCAAATTAATGATAAGTGGATGATAAAATTTAATATAATATTTGACACAATAATTCAAAGAAACACCAGCATAGGGCACTCACTGCCGTAACATCCTACACCTGCCTTCACCTTGTTTAGTCGCACGCTGCAACACATTCCGCACACACATATACATCGAGCCTTCCAATACACCACCAAAACTGTAAGTAGTCATATACACTCACAACGATTCACAGTTCATATCTTTGTTACAAATTGAATTGAACAACTAAACTATACAAAATATTTACTATTTCAGCAAGGTTACTATCTTGGTACATACAAACTACACTTTACACCAATTCAAATAAGACATCCACTGACATAAATAAAACATGGAAAAGAGACTAAGGAATATCAAAATATACCATTCAAATTTCAAGTATATAACAAAAGTAGCAAAAATCCTGGCTTTACATCATGTGCAATAACTTGTGACTACACAATATATACATATATTTTAATAACAAAACATTATCCTACCTAAAGTAGAAATGCTTTTAAATATATAATATATATTAATTTTGTTTCAATCCAAACAATTGTTTGGTATTACAAAAACTTTGTTATATCATAGGCTACAAAACACATTCATTCTATACTATTTTTAATATATTTTAATACATTTGTAAGTCTTATGGGACCCCATCTTATATGATTGCTATTTGCACTGCATGCACCTGTTTCTAAGTTTTGTAAAGCTGGCCTGATGATGGTCAAATAACCATAACATATCGCGAAGATAAAAATAAAAATATCGTTGTGTTTGGTTGACACCAGAAACTATTTTGTTGTCTTTTAATTAGCTGTTACCCCAGTCTAGGTTCAGTGCCGATGGCCTGATTAAAATATTTCAACTCTTATGGCGGTGGGTGGCAGATACTGAATTTATGACTCACTATGATTTACACTCAGATATTGCTGCAGTCAGGCCATTCTAACCACTGACAGTAACGGTGGCAATGACAGTAATGATGTGATGGTGGTGGTCAACAGTGCACAAATTCCAGGTGACTAAATTTTGTAAAGTGGTGCCAAATACCAACATATTTCTGAGTGCTCATTATGAACTTAGTTCCACATCACCGTTCTGGCACTTAGAATTTTGAAGTGGCTGCCAGATTTTTGGAAAAATTTGTGCAGGCATAGCAGTAGTAGCAGCAGCAGCAGTAGTAGTAGTAGTAGTAGTAGTAGTAGTAGTAGTAGTAGTAGTAGTAGAAGTTGTAGTAGTAGAAGTTGTAGTAGTAGCAGTAGTAGTAGTAGTAGTAGTAGAAATTGTAGTAGTAGCAGTAGCAGTAGTAGTGGTAGTGATGGTGGTGGTGGTGGTGGTAGTAGTAGTAGTAGTAGTAGTAGTAGTAGATCAGCAGCAGCTGTGATTGTTATAGTGAGTTATTTGTAGTGGCATTGCTCATAATGCTTGCCACCAGAGTAGAGGTCAAATAATACATAAAACAAAGATATAACATGATTTCAAACTTTCGCCGTGTTCTGAATGTTGTATGCTTTCTTTTGGGTAACTCCCCAGCATCTGAATTTTATATTCCAACGTTTCAGAACACTCTGTCTGTTCCATCTTCATAGGTAGGCAGGTTCTTACCCACCTATGACGATAAAACAGAGTGTTCCGAAACGTTGGCATATAAAATTCAGACACCAAGGAACTACCCAGAAGAAAGCATACACCACAGATATAACACTTCTCACACAATCACAATGTGGCAGTAAATTTGTAAATTTGGTGGTAGATGGCTCCTTATGGTTAAGCATATATAGGAACACTACTATGTTGCTAGCATTCTCACACAGTTTATGAAAAGGTTAAGATATACAATTTCCTAACATACATTACATCCTAGCATGTCTTCCTCTCCTAACAGGAGCAGGCCAGGACTCAGCAATCAGTTTGGTGTGTTTAAAACAAATGACATATATATATATATATATATATATATATATATATATATATATATATATACCACCACAGGCAGATATATCCTAGACATCTAATATATCTCCATTTCTGGATGTACAATACTATGTTAGCAGTAGTATGAAACAACTGTTCTAAATCAACCAACAAGATGCAGCAACTTCTCAAGTTCATTACTTGTCATTTAGATACAGCTCAACATGTTTTGGGCATCCTCATGCCCATCATCGGGAGCTACAACAACTGTAGCAGCAGCCTCTGGTTTGCCGTCAGAGCTTGGTGATAGCAGTGCTGTTGGTCGTGGTCGGGCAGGTTGTGGGGGATCGGAGGGTGTTGAACACGCTCCAATCCCCCACAACCGGCCCGACCACGAACAACAGCACTGCTATCACCAAGCTCCGACGGTACACCATACGCTGCTACTGCAGTTGTTGTAGCTCCCGATGATGGGCATGAGGATGCCTGAAACATGTTGAGCTGTATCTAAATGACAAGTAATGAACTTGAGAAGTTGCTGCATGTTGTTGGTTGATTCAGTTGAAAGTATGATGATGCACAAACTTGCAAACCCTAAAAACCGTTCCGAGTTGACTCACAGCAGTTATTGCATCTCATTACTTGCAAATTCAATTAAAACAAATTTTGCACATGTATGTCAAAATTACCAGTGAAATAAATTAAAATTACTATATTTACTAATCTGCACTTACTCGCCAGCACCAATAGCAAGGCTCTCATTGTTGCCTTTGATGAAGTACATGTTATCTCCAGTCCAGTTAAAGACCTGGAATTCAGGTGTAAATCGGAATAGCAGGGACTCTCCTGTTCCATAGAAATGGTCACTCACTTTCAGTGCACACGATGTTAACGCACCAAACACCTGTAACGAACACCACATCACAATCTGTTGATAAAAGAAATTATATTTTGGACATGGTAAATGTGTGTTGATGCAACAGGCGACACTTAATAGGTCTATGTACGTAACATGTTATACAGTAATAATACTAAATTGTCTTTGCTTGTTGTAAAATACCGGTACGTCTTGTTGAGACTTTGTAGTTGATGTATACTACCTACATTTAAATCCAAGAATAAAAATTGTTTTCTCATAAAACACGATTTTCAGCTTCAGAAAACAGAATTATCTCATTGTACTTGTACATCCCCAGTACTATACACCCTGACGCACATTATTTAGACATGTGAGAATATACAGTGCTAAAAGTATCTGGTCCAAAAAGAAAGAAGGAACAGTGGTATGAAGAAGATGTTATTATGAGAAGTTCCATAATTTGTACTTTTCACTAGTAATTATTACAGTGAACAAATCAATGAACCTGGAAGGACAGGTAGCATGAAGAGACAAGAAGAGAAACCATCTGAAAGGATACCATTACATTGAATACAAAAGAAACAGGATGAGGCTGTAGATTGAAATAATCTAGCGCAGGAGAGAGTCTAGTGACAGGCACTTGTGAACATGGAATGAGCCTCAAGATTCTGTATGGGGTGGGGACATTTATTGACCATTAACTTCTCAGTGATGTATCTGCTGAAGTTGGTAGGTCAACACATTAAGGCAAAAAAAAAAAGGTATCCCTGTGAAGCAGCATTTGGAGGCATGCACATAAAGGTATATTATTTCTAAGGAGCCTTGGCCACCAGAGTCTCTGAACATAAATTACTGTTAATTATTTTTTGGGTGTTTTCTTATGGATTTGCATACAGCAAACATTTACAGAGTATTGCATGTATGAAGAAAGATATAAACAGTCCCTGGAAATACTGGTAGCAGCATTTTGTGGTGGTGATCAAAATATTTCTTTGTGTTTTTATGCCATGTCATCAAAGTAGATGGTGGACATATTAACCCTTAGGCGACTAATGTCATATATATATGGAGCACCCATTCTTGATGTTTCTAGATCACACACAACGACGCAGCACAGTCGGTAGGACTCCTCTGGACGAGTGATCAGCTCGTCGCAGAGACCTCTACCTGACAACACACGACACT
>Ga0268261_10002097_pt1 | contig 14167 bp, 13 predicted proteins | sample TergutNc150P1_FD_190353 | JGI IMG/M metagenome (GOLD analysis project Ga0268261, IMG submission 190353) | Nasutitermes corniger P1 segment gut microbial community from laboratory colony in Florida, USA - Nc150 P1 (SPAdes) (version 2) | ecosystem: Host-associated > Arthropoda: Insects >... | reverse complement strand
GGCTACAAGATCTATTCCTAGTCTTAAGACTTCATCAGCTATCTCCATCATCTTCCCAGGCTGCAGCATAGTCTGAACATTCCATGTGCCAAATGTCAAGTCCGTGGTTCTAGTCTTTTGTCTCAATCTGGTATTCGTTACGTTCCGAGGCTTATTATAGGGTTTCGTAACAATTATTTTTTTACAGGGTGAGGTTGTTAGCCTCATGCCCAATCCCCAACCTGGAGGACCAGGGTATCCCCTTTTGTCTGGGCCATCACCTTTGACCTGTCCAGCAAGGGTGGCCCTACCAGTAGCTGATGCTACCGGTGGCATAGCTGTTAGGATCATTTGGCCACGCAAGCCCCCTCACCTGGCGTTAGCCTTCGACGAGGTAGAGATACCATGGAGAGGGACATTGGTCATGAAGATTTATGAAAATTTGTTCTTTAGCAGTTCTATGTTTAGGCTTTCATTGTTACACTGCTAGGATTCTGAGGTTGAAGACAGATTGTCACAAGTAGCCAGTAGAGTGTCATTTCACACAAGGTCGCTCAGTTACCCAACCTGAGATACTAATTCATCATTTCTGCAGGTAGAGGGGTCTCCATGACACTTGTTGCAACAAACGTTTGCCATTTTGCAGAAAATATACCACTCAAGGACTCATGCCCACCTCATTGTTGTATCCTCAGATAGTATTTACCTTAGATGTTGTTGGGGACCACCTCATGCATCTTGCGGAATTTATGCAAATGTTCTTTATTCTGGGATGTCATTCAGCCATTGTGTGACAGAGACCCTCCTGACAGAAGAATGCAGTTATGGTTGACTGAAGAAATGGAATGAGCTGTAATCACCCTGGACTTGCAGTAATTTGTTAGACAGTGGTCATTGTAGTAAAATTTGTCAGATTTGGGGTTTATTTTCAGTACTTTTTCATCACCCCTTGCATATGTGGAAGATTTTGTACAAAATATTGTCATATGTAGTCTTGTAGGGAAGAGCTGGTATTAAATAAAACATGGATCCGATCATTTGTTGATATTGAATGACTTCTGAATCACATACATTTATTATGTACCTTTGATTTATATTTAATTTTCTGTCAGATGATTAATTCCCAGGTATATGATTACTGCTGCAAAGTAAATTTAGTTTGTTCTAACAGTTGTTTGGGCAAGTAGTACTCCAATGGAGGAGACACTACCCCAGGAATGGTATATTTGAATTCAGTGTGATTATTTCCAGGGAAAGAGGGTTCACACCTGTCACAGAAGGAGCGTGAGGAGAAAATCCGAGCACTCCGTGATCGACAAAATGAGGAAAGGCAGAGAAAGTTGGAGGAACTAAAGCAACAGGCATTAGCTGCGCAGAAGTTCCGAGAGCAGAAAGAAGAGGAAAGAAGGCGACGCATAGATGAACTGCGACAACGAGACAGTGACAGACGTCATCAGGTGGAGGAAAGAAAACGCCAGATATGGGAGGCAGAACGAGATCGTAGAGAGGCAATACTTAGAAAAAATCAGGTATGAATTTGAATTCATTGTGTTGTGTTGTCACGTACATAAACGTGTGTTGAAATAGCATTGCGATTTTGTGGTACATGTACATCTCATAATCGGATCATTGCAGTACAGTGCTGCATTTATGTTTCTATGTTTCTCTTTTCTTACAACATCAGTTGAACTGTAGTTACTTTATTTTTCCATTTGTATTTGATTTAAATAGATGTTTTCTAATATCTCTTAAACCAGATGCTTTTGTCAGTGTCTTCTTGTATGCAAAATCTTTATTTATCATCACACATAGAAATTCATCCTTTACTTTTCATCTCAATACATTTTAGTATTACACAGTATCGTACTTCCCCAAGCATAGGCCGAACCTTTCTTGAATCCTGACCTAATGTGTTTCCAAATACCTTGCTGTGAATCACAGCAGGTTAAGAGATTTTTGTCTTCTCCACAACATTCAGACCAGCTCTGTTGGCCCACTCAGTCTCCTCTTTAATGGGTACTGGAGTTCTTTCAAGTGGAAAGGTGGGGGGTGGGAGATAAGGTGGTGGCCAGGGCATGATCATCTCCATTCAGCACTAAGGTTAAGAAGGAGTGGAGCTATACCTTTGCTTCCCCTGTATGCCTTCATGGTGTAGACAGGAACAACTTTTTACTTTCTTTTTACTTGGAACTGATGAGAATTCAGATCTTATATAAGATGCCATGTAGTTTGGTGTGTATGTACCAGCATTTTTGGAGCTTGTCCTCTCCTGTTTCAAGATAGGCCAAGAACCTGAAGATGGAGGCAGCAAGCTCATCAAATACATTGGTATCCGTATACCAATCTGTACAGTATCATATCGCAGATGACTGGAATGTTCAGCAGCACTATGAGAACAATAAGTGCTGCATCTCTTTATTGTTATGTCTGTCTCTTTTCATGAACCAGAACACAGAAGTTCAAAAACTAAATGATTCTCACCACCATATCTGTCTTTGCCACAAATTATTTTCAGTGATAACTATGAGCAATATAGCAGGCAGTAAAGGTGGTGCTTTCTGTTTCATATTGTATCCTATTGCCATTTTTAATATCTTACAGTTATACAATGACAGCATACACAAAGTGTGACACACTGTCCTTTGGTGAGGAGTTCCATGTGTTTTCAAGGATCGTAATGCCTTTGTATTCATTCTTATCAAAGTTCTTTGATTCTGTAATTGTGTGACAAAATGTATGACTAATAAAAACTGCCTATCAGAAGACATAAACTTTTGTGTCTTAAATATGGTTGAAATATGTTACCATTGTTGCAGTTATCATTTTATTTTATGTAAAATATGAAATAGTTTTATTTTGTACTAATTATATTAGAAAAAACTGCCAATCACAACTTAAAATATTTTTTTGTGAACAAGATTTAAAGTTTATGATGACATGTTTCAACCAGCTTGACCATCATCAGGCAATATAAAATACTAAATACTTGGAGGTTTAATCACATTAATAGGCTTTAGAGATTTTATTTCTATTTCTAAAACCAACTGTTGCAATTAACTCTTCAAGTATTTTGTATTTTGTATTACCTGGTGATGGGCAAGCTGGCCAAAACATGTTGTAAAAAATATTAAATGTTCTTAATAACAAAAATTTAGTTGTGATTGATAGTTTCTTCTAATATAATTTATATATCACAATGGGATGTACAAAATAAAGGTTATACTAATTAATGGTTGGTTGCTTCTGTAAGTTTTACTGCAATTTTCTTTTTCTTCTCCAGGAACGAGAAGCTCGGATTGATTCAAAACGAAAGAATGAGCGCAGTTCGATAGTATTTGCATTTGGAAGCTCAACTCCAAGGATGCTTGAGCCCAGTGATACTGGCGGTTCTTTCTGGGGTAGTAGGCGGTAAGTAAAGCAGGAGCTGTAATAAATGTGTGCTATGTGCTCTTAGTATTGTGTATGTGGCTGAGTCAGAGAATATCCAGAAAGATGTTTTTTAACTTTTGTTGTTTTGGGTGTACTGCTTGCTCATTGTTTTGGCTGGTACAAGCATGAACCCTCAGGATTACTGTGCAGAAGTTTTGACCTTGAGTGACAGCTGTATTATTGACACAGCAGAGTTAACTTGGTGGCAGCACTTTCCATTTGAACTAAAGAAGAGCAATGTTTTGTGATAAATATTTCTAAGGGCCAAAGTTCTACCAGGGGCAGAAAATAGTCATAGACGCTCAGTCGTAGAGGGTACAGTGCTGTGTCAAAGAGCCAAGGAGTAGTGTATATGAATGGCTTACCATGTTTAAAAACAGTCGCACAGGTTTCACCAGTTGCAGGATGCCCTTCCATGTACGGTACTGATGAAAATATGGAACGAGTCTGTGTCATGATTCTGGTTAGTTGATGAGCCGCTCTTGACATAGTGGCCCATCATCTGTGCATTGGTCATGGTTTGGCCCATGAAATAAGTCATAGTGGATTTGACATAGTAAAGTGTGTGTACGGTGGGTTACAATACAACTCACAGAAGATCGCAAATGCAACTGTTTGACAATCTGCTGAAGCATTTCATATTGCTGTTGTCACAAAGGTGAGGCATTCTTGAGACACATTGTCGGTGGGGACAAGACATGAATCCACCACTACAAGCCAGGAAATAAGTACCAGAGTATGGAATGAAAACATCTTGCATCTCCAATGAAAAGTACAAAATCCAGCCATCAGCAGGAAAATTGATCTTGACACTCTCTGGGATTCACAAGGAAAAGTCTGGAACACTTTCACGAGAGGGACACAACAACAATAAACAGTATCTGCTATAGCGAGATGCTGTAGGACTGTGTGAGACCAGCTGTTTGAGCAAAACACTGAGGAATGGTCCTGACCTGGCTCCTTCAGATTATCACATGTTTGGTCCACTCATAGATGTTGTAAGAGGACACCACTTTAGCAATGATCAACAGGTGAAATAAGTATTGCTTGAATGGCTTTTCACCCACTTTCTTTTTAAGCACTACAGAAACTTGCGACCCACTTGACTAAGTGTGCTGAGAATAAGTGTGATTATGTGGGAAAATAATCCTTTGGTATGGACCTAAATAATATTGTATTGCTCAAAAACGGTTCATTCTCACCCATTCTCACTCATTCTCATTGTGACTCACCCACATGTTTAATCTGGTCAGTTTTGATTAACAGTGAAGGGGGTGATGTAAACAAATGCTTCTTATCGTTATATGTGTTTAACCGTTTGTATATTCAAATTATAATATTCTGGGTTTGTTCCATGTAGTAAGGTACCTGGGGGAATACGGCCACCTTAAGGAAAACTGAATTTTTGCACCTTGAAATTGCAGGAAGAGTCAGGCCTTATCATGGTTGTTGCTTAGACAGATCATTTGTCTGCATAAGCAAAATGGATCATTAATTAAATCCCATTGGATATGAAGATGTAAGAGTTTTCCTAAAAGTTTGCAACTGGCCATATTTTCAGCACCTCTGAGAGTAATATGGCTACGGAGTGCTTGGTAACGTTTCCAGTCAACATTTCTTTAAGCCAGGTCTACAGCTGATGTTTTATTGAAGAGATTTATTACAGTTATGTGTGAAAATGTGAAATGGACAATGCCACAAAATGAAGTTACAGTGCTGATATTGTTTTATTATTTAAAGAAGCAGAAACAAAACATAAAATCCAAATTAAGGGCATTTGAAAGGAAGGTATTAAGAAGAACCTACGGACCCACCAAAGAAAGCGATGGCACATGGCGGATTAAATCAAACGACGAACTAAGCAGACTGATTGGTAACAAATACATTATAAACTATATCAAAGCACAAAGATTGGCTTGGTTTGGACACATACATCGTATGCCAGATAACAGCATGGTAAAAAAAGTATATGAGTGGACACCCGTGTTAACAAGATCACTAGGAAGACCTAAAAATAGGTGGGAGGATGATGTAAAAAGTGATATAACAAAAATGAAAATAACAAATTGGAAGGACTGCATCAGAAACTGGCCCAAATGGAAAGAATTCGTTGAGAAGGCCAAAACTTCTCTGAAGTGGTAGCGCCTGAAGAAGGAGGAGGAGGAGCAATTCGTCTTTGTCTGTAGCCGTTAATCGAATGCAGATTTCATGGACATATGTTTTGCATAATACACGAGCCCATATGTCTAGCGCTTCACCACTTCAGCAGATAGAACTGATCAAACTTTATTTAGACTTCTGTGGATGGGGTTTTGTTCCTTTCTTTCGCCCAGAAGAACAAGCAGCACTTTTCTTATCATCCCAGGTTAATAGCTGTTTTACACTGAAAAGATTAGTTTTCACTACTACTACCCGTTTATTCAGTGACATCCTTCTTCTTGCATTCGTCAGAGATTTTCGTGGGGTTGACATAATGCTTTGAAATGAGTTTGGTGTTGAGACCTGTGAATGTTCTGGTGTTTATTGTGAAGGTGTAATGATGGCATTCCTCTTCCTATCAGCAACATCTTCTTTGCTGGCAGAGACCACGTCAGGATTACTTGTGCTTGGTGCAACTCTGCTAGATGTACCATGCACTGGAGAAGCCTTGCGAGTCTTCTTCTGTGACAGAGGAGCAGCTGCTGGTGTCTCAAGCACTGTCGCAATGTTGGAAACTTGAGCATCGTCATTTTGCCTTACAAGACTGGGAGCATATGCTTCATCAGGTGTAATTGAGGGATTGAAGGGATGGATGCTTGTGGCACGAAATCCTATTTTAATGTTGGCTGGTGTGGCTGCTTTATCCCATGCTTCAGTGAAAATCTTGCCAAATCTCTGCTTGCTATGGCAGAACGTGTTCGTCCAAGTAATGCTCAAATGGTCGAAAGACAGATTTGTCCATAGGTTGCATTTCATGGGTAGTCTGACTTGGAAGGCATAACAGTGTAATATTGTGGTCTGCAGCTTCCACTATGCTGTGATCCAGGTGTAATGTCACCCTGTCAAACACCAATAAGCGGGAACCTGCAACTTTATAGTGGCTGAAATGTGTAAGCCAATTAACAAAAGCTTCTGTTGTCATACTGCCACAACTGGTCATCTTGAGCCATAGATCCTGGAGGTAATGCATCAAGCCATTCTCCCTTCATTCTTTGTCCTTTAAAGAGTAACATTGCTGGTATGGCTGATCCAGTGGCATATCCACAGGATACAATGGTGACATTTCCCCCATGTTCTACAACAACCAGATTGACGCGTTTTCAGCCTTTTTTGTCTCAGTACAAGGGGCTGTTTGTGAAGGCACAATCTATATCCTTTTTCATCAACATTATACACGTAAATGCACTCTGGTTTGTTCGTTATTCCTAGTTCTTCCATTGTTATTTTAAGTTTTTTAAAGTAGCCATTAACAGTGAAGCAGTTCAATTTCTGGGCTCTTCCAGGATTAAGAATTTGCAGTTTGCGGGATTCAGTTACAGGATTACAGCGCAAAAAAACCCTCTACCCAAGCTCCACCAGCCATTTCTGTTTCCTTCAGAAATGGATTTGGAATATTGTTTTTGTCACAGTATGTGAACACACACATTCTCAGTATCTTTGAAGTTATGGGGTACCCAGTTAGAGCTAACCTAATATTTTTATTGGATAACTCTTTCTCCAGCTTTGGTGAAAGTACAGTTTTTCTCCCCATTTTGGATTTACTGTGCTTATATTCAGCCAAATATGCCTTAAGAGTCCTTCTCGGGACTTCAGCGTTCTTTATAGTTTGCTTGTTCTCATGACCGTCATTGCATTTTGCAAATCCTCCTCCTGCCAGTTACCTCTTAGATTATTCTTGCTGTTTCTTCCCATTGTCTAAAGCAAACGAGGTAATTTTTTTTCAAAAGCCCATAAAACTTGCAAGGTTACCAATCACATACGCTAAGGGTAATGTGGCCAAGGCATGGCCGTATAACCCTCACACACCTTGTTTGCCTTTGAATGACTATTACATTGAACAGACAATAATTTATAACAGCTGCTACTACAGCAGTTTAAACTACAATAAATGATCTTCTCAGTGGTGTACATGCAGTTTAAAATGTGCATTGAAATGAAGTTAATAAACTGAAACCTGCATCGCTGGTATTTCATCAGCAACTTTCACAGTCGGCAACTTTCCTTGTGGCGACAATGTGGCTTGCTGGGGCGCGTTTCAATGGAATGTGTTATCACAAAAATACACTGCCTAGTCTTGCCGACATGCTACATATGCCATCTATCGTCATGCATATCACATTTCGCAAAGGCCATTTGGCCATATTACCCTTGTTGGCTATATTCCCCCCCCCCATATACTATATAATGACTTTGTTCTAACATTTCTGGGCAATGTGCGGCCATTGTCTGTAGGGTGGCTGAATTTGTGCCTTGTGGGTACGGAACCCAGAAGGCCATCATTTGAGCAGCATCAACTGTGAAAGGCCTGTTTTCTGAACCATATAGTGTTCTTTGGTGGGATAACCATGAATGAGTAGGCATGAGAAACACTGTAAGGCACTGGATGTTAGGATAAGTAAGAGAAGTGAGTGAGGTGGGGCACAGGGTAAGAAAGTTACATCTTTGTAATTTAAGTGTTCTCCTCTCAGGTCTGAAATTCATGAACATTATATTTAAAAATTCTGTTCCTGTGCCACAGTAAGCAAAGACTATGTATTTATAAGGCCAAACAATATGACCCAGTTAATGCTATTTACAGAAATACTTTCTGTTTATTTTGAAAATCATACACACCAATATATATCCTGTGTGCAGAATATACAGTTTGTTAAAGTTAAAGAGGGTGGTACATATAGTAACCACTGTACTTTAAAGAGTCAAATACAACACCTGAAATTCTCTTGGTTTTTCTGTGTTTGTGGTTTTCTTTTTTAGTATTTGCAGTTTAGATTGGTCTGCAGTCAAAGAGATACGGGTAGAACTTGTCCACATGCATGGATGCTGTGTGAGTTGTACAGATGTTGGAAAAGGCAATAACAGAACATGGAACATCCTCTCTTATAATATGTGACTCAGAATATTTTTATTTCAGAGCAACATCTACAACAAATGTGATGATGTTCACAGCAGCACCCTTGACTCGTCGTTCATCAGAGCGGGAGCTGGATGGTAGTAAGAAAAGAGCCACCTCAGCCAGTGGTCTGGACCGAAAACCTGGGGAAGGTCAGTGGTGGATTTCAGTTTTGTCATGAGAAATTTTAAAATTCGTTAGGCTGGAAGTACTTTTTTAGTTGTAAGAACAAAGTGAGGACTAGTCAGTTTACACTGCAGCCTCGGATGGGCCTGTTCTGACAGCCCATGATGATACTTAGTGGGGAGTGCTGGAAGAATGATAACTGGCAATGGAAAACCTGAGTTTTTAGAAAGGGGCCTGCCGCAACACCACGTTGTCCACCACATAACTCACATGAAGGAAGTGAACTTAATACTGAGTTGCTTTTGCTCTTACTCATTGGAATGGTGTGTGTGAATAATTATAATATCAAGATACAGCCGTGAATGGTATTAGTGTTACTCCAGTCTTGTATGAGATGTTAAGAAACAATTATTAGCTGACTGCAAGTTTATGTGACCGTAATTAATACAGAGTTATCTGCTAGATGGCATAATATAAGTCTGATGAACTAATTGCCATATTATCAGATAAATGCAAGATCGTGGACCATATATAGTTCAGATATTATCTAATAGATGATGGTAGAATATAAATCTGGTGAATTATTTGCCATGGTTTGTGTAATTCAGAAGTGACATGTCTTGATGTAGAGCTATCTGCATTTTTATATTTTCAGAAAATGACATATTTTAAAGGTGAGTATATGCATTAAGTGTTTTTTCAAACTAGGCACAACTGCTGTGGAAACCTACACATTGATAATATTTGCTTTTGAGAGACATCATCATGCAGTGCTCATTCATGTGGTTTCTGCAGTTCAGCATGGTGTGTCATGTATTGAAGACATTGATGTTTTGGGTGTTGTTTTTCAACATTAATGGAATCATGCTATGTGAATCAACATGTGTACACATACCATCATCACTGTGTTCCAGAAGATGTGCTATGAAAGTTTCCAGAGAAATGGTGCACAACAAATTGGTTTCCCTTGCTCTGATACTTTCTCTTTGTCACAGATTCATTTACAAACACTGTTTGCACTTCCAAAATCTAAGACCATTCAACTTTTTTCTGTTGTCAGCAAATTCCTACATAAAGGGAAGGCACTTGTTTGCCTCATGTCATTTCGCATAAAAATGATGGCTGTGCTTGCAGCTTTCAAAGCACAGGGTTTCCAGAGGGTTTCCTGCAGTGACAAGCATGCTTTACTCACTGTATCAAGCTGCAAGGCAACTGCTTTGAAGAGAGCAGCATGGAATAACTGCTGAAGGTGTTAAATATACAGGGAAATACAGTGCATAAATTTGTCACCACACATTGTGTGTTTACACAACAAACTCATTGGCATTGTTCACAGCAAGGTGTTTGAAGGTAACGGGATGGGTTGGCTTCCAAAACTTGGTTGCACAGAAGTAAACCTGTTAGTGTGAGATTGTGATCAACTGAAAAAATGTACCAATAGCTCTGAACTATGGTTCTGAATGAAAATTAAAAATTAAGTACCATAAATCTGTCATCCATTGCACCTGAGAATAGTTCTTAGGTGCTTCAGAACACTTCATACAAATTATCTGTGATAGAGATTGGAGTATTTTACCACTTTTGTGCACCATCTTACATGAATGTGGCTTTTATTGTGTATGTTCACAGGAGTATAGTTTTGTATGAAACTGAGTAACGTATGAAACAGCTTGTAAATAGTTTCTGAGGAGTGAAACTTGTGTTTTGCAAGTTAGATACAAAGCAGAAAGTTAAAAAGTGTTATCTTGCTTTATAATATGATGAAAACAGTACTTGTTATATTGCATTGTGAAAACAGTACTGCTTCTTCAGTCAGCTATATGTATGTTAATTATGTATAGAATTTATACAAACAAATGTGCTGTGTGTGCTGTTTCAGTAGAAAGGAATACATAGAATGGCGTATGGACTTTTACAGCTCCTACCAGAAGCAGTTGCTTTTGTTTTATTTTTTATTTGCGTAATCTTTATTTGTCATTTTAATTAAGAAAATAAGTTTAAAATATTATTTGCCCATCAAACTTGAAAAGAAAATTTTTATCTTAATTGTAATGGCTGATGAGTCTATTGTAATTAATGCAGGGACATATTCCCCATTTTATTTACAGATATGAAAATGTCTTCGTCTATGTACGAAGTTTTCCACTGGATTTCAACTCCTGAACCTACCAGGAAACCCATTCAGAGGGCTAAAAGCCTTTCCTGTGCCCCAGGCTCAGAGCCAAAGACAACCCTGGCTAAAACTGGCCCTCAGCTTCAGGTTGCAACTGAGTTGAATTTGAACATAGACGGCCGTGAACATAGCTTTTCAAGTGCCCCCCACACACCCTCAAACCGATCTGTTCACATTTCCAGTATTTTGCCCGGATATGGGGGCTTGCCTGGCGGTGAGTGATTGTTGGAACCCCCATCCATGCTCTTCTAGTTTCTCGTAGGCGGGCATTATCCTGAACCTCTGCATGGTTGAAAACTACACTTTGTTTGGTAGCAGTCATCCAGGTCTTGCTCCTGTCATTGAGTCAAATTAACCAACGATAAATTAACTGATACCCAGTTAATTGTTTGTTATGTTCACTTAACATGTGAGTTGAGTACCTTGCATTTGCATTTTGCTGATATATTTCCAGCCTCAGCTTTTCTCATGGTTGCGAGCAGATGCGCATATCTAGCATGTTCAGATATTTAATGGCTGATTGTGTTGCTGTTGCCTGTACGTTTGCCTCAAACTGAAATCTGCCTTGAAGAAGAACATTTTGATATTTATCCAGAACTGTCTTTAGTCATGAGGCCAAGAGTGTTATTCGTTACCCACTTACTTCTTATTTTTCGTGTGCATATGAGTTCATTGTACATAGATCTTCTTGTATGGATTTTAGTTTATGTTGCATGATCGTTTGCATTTAGTAACAGAGATGCATTTATAAGTTTCATCTGTTAGTTCATTTGTATGGCAGTGACATAAGTGTCTTGTTATTATTTTCAAACATGCATAGTTTAATGTGAAAGAACTAGTGATATCATTGATTGCAAGAAAATTATATAGGAAACAGAATTGCAGTACAGAATGAACCTTATATAGCATAAACATGAATAATGTGACAATTTCACTTATTTTGTAGGTGAAGACGGAGATGTGTTGGCACCTGGAACTGCAGCCGCTTTGGCTGCACAACAACAACGTGTCCACAGGAGGAAGACAGACCTGATGCCCACAATCCCTTCTCCTAGGGACTTGACTCCCACCTCCAGTTCCAGACCCTCATCTGTCCATCTACAGGGAAATCGTCCATTTAGCAGATCCCCAGGTAGGGCTTATTCCTTGTCCCGCCTGGACCAGCTTTCCCAGCCCCGCCGACGTCCAGCCACAGAGCTGGCTAAATTGCATGAAAAGACTCCTGATCCAGCCACGTTGGGATCTTCCCCCACCACCACCAAGAGCATGTCCCGTAGCATGAGTCATCTGGCAGGTAGTAGACAGTCGCAGCGTGGGTCTCAGCTTCACAGGTCAGACGCCTCACGCAGTATGTCCCAGTTGACAGGGAGTGGACAGGGTTATCCTGTTCCACCTTCCCGGTCTGCACGGGCCGAAAGACAGCGTCAGAGGACCCATCGCATCATAACTGGTAGTGCTGGGCACCTGCAAGGTGAGTTTCTTAGCATGTACATCAGGGTTCAGCTTGTTGCAAAATTGAGTATTGAAATTTCAGAGCAAAACCTTTGAATTATGGTGAACCCTCTAACCATTGTTCCTGTAAGCATCATTTTCCTGCAGTTATCTTTCATTGCCTATGGCCCTGAAAAATTGCCCATATAGAAATGTATTATCAGAGGCATCATTTCTCAAAGTGTTGTTTTCCCATGTCACTTGTTCCAATAATATTCACAGAATGATAAAAAAAATTCAGTGAAAGTATCGTGATGTTTTTGGAATGCACAGTAGCAGTAACTTGCCAATTCTGGTACTTACCATTACAGATTTATTTGTAAAATGTTGCTACTATGTCATTCCAGTCTGTTAGTTGAGCAGCAGGGAAAGGAGGAGGCATAAGTTGTAAGGTGGCACACCTGAGAGAGTTTTCATGATGGTCATGTGGGTGGCAGAAACAGTGGGAAGGTGAAGAGGGAGATGAACTTGACCTTGGACTAATACTGAGTTTTACCAAAGTGCACACTCATATAAACTTCATTTCTTTTGGCCACACAGCATTATAGTGATAATACTGACCAGAATATTCTGAATTTGGAGTTGGTGTTGTTTGATCTCAAAAATAAGGCTTCAACTAAACAATTGCCCATTACCAATTTCTTAGTAATAAAGTGATTTATATGCCGGTAATAATGTAGCATTTTATTTATTTATTTATTTTTGTAGGCCTATGCAGAAAATGTATGTCTTTTTTTTCCCTGACATTTTAAAGCATTACCACAACTGCCATTTTACCACATTGCTGACACACTGTAATGCTTTACCGCAACTGCCATTTTACCACTCCCCTCCCCCCAGAAACAGTGGATGGTGGTTTCACTCTGTTTTAAATCAGCATTTGCAAACATGAGAATTTTGAAAGTAAATACTAATCTGAATTATGTGAATCCTTCAGAGATTCCGAGATTGTATTAAAAGTGGTTTGGTTATACTTTGCAGATCATAGTGTAACTGATTCAGTTTGACATTAATTAACCATTGGGTTCATACTTACTCCATTATTCTAGTTTTGCATTCCTGAGTTTTATCCTGGTTTTTATTTTACTGTGTAAGAAAAACCTTAGAACAGATTGAACCCTGATTGGATGAAGCATGAGACCAGAATCAAAGTGTAGCATCGTAGAATATCGTTGTGGTCATACATACAGAGAGTTCTTTTAACAGACGTATGTGAATGTTGCCTGCTGTTGGCAGTATTAGCATTCTACACTATAAATGAGAGTGATAGATTTTCAGCAGGCAATCAGGGTATTAGTAGTCATATAAAATTATGGAACAGGCTTTAGGCACAGGCATTGTTCCATCCGCTATCTGAGTAATCTGCTTGACATGTTGAAGGAAGCATTGTAACTGGTAATTGGCAAATATGCTTAAAGCTTTGCACTTTTCTTTGCTAAGTAATGTAGTTGACAAGTTGACATATCATCTTGCAACTTAAGAGTTTCAGTTTACTTAATACTGCAGAAAATTCTGTGCCAACACTGTCCATCTCCAAGTATTAAGTAGCAGAATCATGAATATCTTAAGGGTTAGCAGATGTGTGTGATTTTCATCAGGTAGATTCTTAAGCGTCACCTGTACCTGACTCAAGTCATACTACTGAAGATGGACCTTCCTCTGAAATGTCAGAACAGATTTATTATCCTGCATGCTTTGAAAGCCTGATAACATGCAAGAAGGTTATAATTAACCCTTAGGCTACTAATGTCATATATATATATATATGGAGCGCCTATTCTTGATGTTTCTAGATCATGCACGACGACGCAGCACAGTCGGTAGGACTCCTCTGGACGAGTGATCAGCTCGTCGCAGAGACCTCTACCTGACAACACACA